>Ga0247834_1000215_pt1 | contig 110425 bp, 81 predicted proteins | sample LaCruzMarch2015__8_FD_187118 | JGI IMG/M metagenome (GOLD analysis project Ga0247834, IMG submission 187118) | Freshwater microbial communities from meromictic Lake La Cruz, Castile-La Mancha, Spain - LaCruzMarch2015_12m | ecosystem: Environmental > Aquatic > Freshwater > Lake | place: Spain...
CACCTGCTGCTCAGCGGCTGACTTCCGCCTCGCCCACGCTTCAATCACCACCCAAGCAGCCAAGCCATTGCTCGGACACGCATACAGCATGCCCTTCGACGTCTCCCATTCACGTTTTTAGGCTGATTCAGGCCATCGGCGAGAAACTGGTGTGCGTTTATGGTCGCGGCAAAGGGCACACCATCGCCAGCGATGATCGCGCCGTTTATGCGCGCACATCGACTGACGGCGGAAAAACCTGGACTGCGGAAACCGTGGTCGCCGACGCAAAGGACTACGGCGAGGTCGCTGTCGGGAAAGGACTGGATTCCACCGGCGCGATGCTTTTGTGGGTGCGCCGCATTGGAAAAGGCGAATGGAACCACGATCTCTACCGCACCACCGACGGAGTCACCTTCACGCTTGTCGCGAAACCGACGCTCGCCGTGCGCCCGATGCAGATCACCGATGTCTTCGCGGTTCCCAAGGTCGGGCTCATGGCCCTGTGGTTCGGTGGAGATTACAGTGACAAGCCCACGCAATCGTGGGGCATGATGACCAGCAGCGATGACGGCAAAACGTGGACGCAAACACCTGTCGAATCCGGCTTGCTGAAAGCGGACTGGCCAACAGAACCCGCCGCTGTTTACCTCGGCGATGGCAAAATCCTCGCCATCGCGCGGACGGAAACCGGTCCATCGCAATTCCAAATGATCTCCACGGACGACGGAGCCACGTGGACCCGCACTCGAACCAACATCAGCGATGTCTCCGCCTCCACGCCGAGCCTCATTCTCGACGCCAAGACGGGGCTGCTGAGCAATTACTACTATGAGCGAGGGCGCGGCATTCTCCGGCGTCGCGTCGTCGATCCGGGCCGCGTGTTTGGCCATCCGCTCAGTTGGCCCGGTTCCGAAGCCGTCGCCACCGGGAGCAAGGTCACCTTTGATGCGGGCAATGCGAACGCCACTGTGATCGGGGACACACACTTCATCTCCTTTTACTCCGGCAAGGCACCTGACACCGCAGTCGTCGTCTCGGAGATCGCGGCACCAGCGGCGCGGTGATGCAGTCACTTCAACAACTGCATCCGCCACCACGCGGACTCGACGGGGAAGAACTGGCTCAAATACACGCGGCTGAAATCATAGTGTGTGATGACCTTTTCGATGGCGGGGCGATGCGAGATAACAAACTCACGTTCAGGACACAGCGTGACGACCCAGGCGGCGAAGCAGGGCTCGCGCAGGTAGTCCTTCTCGATGTGCATGCGTGGCGATGCCTTGTGCTGCACGCGCAGACCTGCCATGGCGACATCGACGGCGTCTTGTTCGCTGTGCTGCGGCTTCCAGGCCTCGTTCATCACGCGCCAGTCGGTGTTGAAAACCTCGGTGCCATTCACGTCGAACTTCTCGATCAATGACAGGCTCTTTGCCAACAACTCGGCGCTGTGACGCAGGCCCTCGGCATAGGCAGCTTTCAAGGCAGGATCAGTTTCCATCTCCCACAGCGCTCGCAGGCAGATGACACCTTCCGAGCCTGTCCAGGAATGACGCGGCCCTTGCCCAGGATCGAAGACCATGCCGGTGCGGCAGATCTCGATGCGTGGGCGCTGGCCTTTGCCGACCTTTTCGTTCGCAGCCTCCAGGTAGCGCTGCTGCCAGGTCGCATCGCCTGTGAACTGATGCATCGCCTTCATCACGAACAGGATGCGCGGGGCCCCTTCCCAGGTCGGCTTCAAGAAGTCGCCGCGATGCTTCGACGGAGGCCCGTCGGTGGGCATCTTCCAGCCGTTTTGATCGAGGATCGTGGCCTGCTCGATGAACTTCGCAATCAACACCTGCTTCTCCGCTTCGTCCTTCGCCACGCCATCGGTCACGTAACGCCAGATGCCATACTGCCACGGCGTCGTTTGATCATTCGAACCCATGGGATACGTGGTCTTGCCATCCGTGGCGATGCCGCGTGCAATGAACCCGGGCGTCTTGCCAATCGAGGACACCTTCAGCAACCCGTCGATCAAGCGACGTGCCTTCGCCCGATCCTCGTCCTTCTGCGTGATCTTCCAGCGATTGCAGGCCGCATCCAGATACAGCCCATTGAACATCGGCCCATCCTCATTCGGCACGCCCCAACTCAAGGCGCTGGGCTTCAAGGCGAGACAATCCTCGGGCGTGGGCCGCACGATCTCGCCCTTCAGTCCGACGTAGTCGAGGATGAGGTTGTGCTCATCAACAAAGCGCCGCCACAACTCCGTGTGCGCCTTTTCGACGGCTTGTTCGGGTGTGTCAGCACCGAGGAGGCCGGTGACAAAAAGAAAGGTGAGGCTGCGGGTGGTCATTTGGGGACTGTTTACGCTCAAACCTTCTGCGTTTTCCTCTTTCCGCACTTGAAAAGGAGCCAGCTCCAGATGGCAAGCATGGAGAAGGTGACTGGAACAGAAATGAACACGCCAACAGGACCGAACCTGAGTGATTTAGTCAAAAATCACGCGATGGGAATCTGCCCGACCCACATGCACATGAATTTCAGCCGCGCCGGTGCCGTTGAAGACGGCTTCAAAGGTTCGGACCGGCCTCATGGTTTTAAGTTGGCTGTGAAGATGGGGTCAGGCTGCAACTGCTTCCATAAGAAGGCAGTTATTTGATAAGTTGAAGTTTACTTCAAGACTTTCGGGAGGGCGGTGAGTGGGGTTCCAAGGGCGCTGCGCTGGGGTGAGGAGGGTTGTGCCGTTGGCACGTTAATCCGGCGACACACCCGTGGCTTAACCGAGTGCCATACATGACTGACAACTTTTTGGGATGCAGGTGTGGAGACGCAGGCTTGCGCGTAGGTGCCACGGGGCGACTACCTGATGGGTGTCCAGCGCAGGCGGTAAAAGGCCGCGCCGGGCACGGGCGTGGTGGTGTCCTGCCAGGTGCGGGTGGTGGCGGGCGCTGTAGTTGCAGTGCGGATGGTTGTCATGTCACTCCATGTGGGTGCGAGGGTGGTGGAGCGCTGGATGGTATAGGTGACGAATGGGTCGAGGTTGGCTAGGTCGAGATGCACATTGCCCGCTTCATCCCGCCGCACACTGGCGTTTGGGCCGGGGCTGATCTGCGTCTCCCAGGCGAGGCCGTAAGGGATGTCGTTTGCGCCGGTGATGCTGACCTCCAGCGCGTACTGGCCGGCGGGCAGGTTGCGTTGAAAGAGGTGCTCCACATTGTCCACGGCGCTGCTGCTTTGATCGAGCTGCGCGCCGAGAGCGAGGCCATCTGCGGCAAAGAGCCTGAGTGTGAGGTTCGGCGTGGCGGTGGTGTAGGAGCCTGCGACGCGGTTCACGGTACGGTGCCAGGTGAGCGCTGCGGAAAAGATGCCGCCCCAGGAGCCGACGGGCACGGTGAAAAAGTAGCGTCTAGGTGTGGCGGTGACGGCGGTGGTGTAGTCCCAGCCGCTGCGCAGAACCTCGGCCGCGCTGGTGGCAGCCTGCTGGCCTTTGGCGAGGATGTGCCAGGCATTGAGCATGTTCAGCTCTCCCGCGCCGAGGGTTGCGTGATAGGGTTTGGTGCTGTCCGCGCGGAACCAACCGGGCAGGTTCGTCTTGGATGCCGCAGCGATGAGGATGGCCTTGATGACCTGGGGATGGTCCGCCTCTGGATGGCTGGAAAGCATGGCCTGCCGCAGCATGGCTGCTGTGGAGCCGACGGCGGGTCCGGCAAAGCTAGTTAGGTTCACATTGACCACCAGGTCCGGCTTCATGCGGCCTGTGCCGTCCGCTGTGGTGCCGCCTGTGCTGTGACCGCCACCGCGCAGGCCCATGGAGATGGTGTTGTAGCTGTTGGCCAGCAGCACGGGCAGCGCGCCGGTGTTATTGCCGAGTGGTGTGCAGGCCGTGATGCCATCGCGGTTCACCATGTAGTCCAGTGCGCGCAGGATGTAGTTGTCTGTAGGCGTGCTGCCGGTGGAGCCACCGACCCAGCTCATGTTGTGTACTTTTCCAGCCAAGGTGGCGGGCACACTGCTGCCGACGAGGTTGTAGAAGTAATCGTCTGCCACCATGACGTGGACATCTGTCACGCCGGGGGAGACGCTGGAGTTGTTCCCGTAAAAGTATTCGGCCACCGAGTGCGAATGGCTGGAGATAGCAGCCAGGCCGGAGTCTGCGGTGAAGGTCTTGCCCGTGTAGTTTCCGGTGCCGCTCCAGGGGGTGACGCTGGTGGTCTGGGGCAGGTAGGCCACGCCTGCCCCTGGATCAAAGTCCACCTCCGATTGCAGCACCACGATCCCCGCGCCTGTGGGCAGGGCCGCGCCTAGCTCTGCCTGGAGCTGCGGGTAGCCGCCGTCCACGCGCCAGTCGGCAGAGGCATGGGCGCAGCAAAGCAGTGCCGTGAGCAGAATGGCTGACGAGCGTGAGGTGGGGCGGAGGCGTGGGTTGCTCACGATGGGGGAATTTTAATGTTCCAGGTCTGCAAGGTAAAGAAACGACTCCGGCGCAATCTTAGCCCGGTCGAATGCGTTTCACGCGACCGCATGATTCGCACTCTCCTCCTCTTTCTCTTATGCCTCGCTAGCGCAGCCCGTGCTGATCTTGTCGGCAGCCGCCCCAACATCCTTTTCATCCTCACCGATGACCAGGGCTATGGCGACCTCTCTGCGCATGGCAATCCGGTCCTGAAGACGCCCAACCTGGACCGGCTACACAGCGGCAGCGTGCGCTTCACCGACTTTATGGTCAGCCCCACCTGCGCGCCCACGCGTAGCGCCATCCAGACCGGGCGGCATGAGTTTCGCAACGGCATCACCCACACCATCTTGGAGCGCGAGCGCCTGGACCCGGGGGCCAAGACCATCGCGCAGGTGCTGAAGTCGGCGGGCTACACCACGGGCATCTTTGGCAAATGGCATCTGGGCGATGAGGCGGAGTACCGCCCGAATAGGCGCGGTTTTGACGAGCAGTTCATCCACGGCGGTGGCGGCATCGGGCAAACGTATCCGGGGAGCTGCGGTGATGCGCCGGGCAATAAGTACTTCAATCCGGCAATACTGCACAATGACCAGTTTGTGAAGACGCAGGGCTACTGCACGGATGTCTTCTTCACTCAGGCGACGAAGTGGATCGAGGGCGTGAAAGGCAAGCAGCCCTTCTACTGCCACATCGCCACAAACGCACCGCACGGCCCCTATATCGCGCGGGCGGAGGATAAGGCGCTCTATGAAGGCAAGGGGCTGGGCGATGAGACGGAGAGCTTCTTCGGCATGATCCACAACATTGATGAAAACATCGGCAAGTTGCTGGCGCGGCTGGACGAGTGGGGCATCGCCAAAGACACTTTGGTCGTCTTCATGAATGACAATGGCGGCACGGCAGGAACGAAGGTCTTCAACGCGAACATGCACGGGGCCAAGGGCACGCCATGGATCGGCGGTACGCGCGCCATATCCTTTTGGCGATGGCCGGGCAGGTTGACACCGGCAGACTGTGGCGCGCTGACGGCGCATGTGGATGTCTTCCGCACCTGGGCTGGGCTGGCGGGTGCCAAGCTGACGCCGGAGATGGAGCGGCAGGCCGAGGGCCGCAGCCTGCTGCCGCTGCTGGAGAAGCCGAACACCGCCTGGGAAGAGCGCACGCTGTTCACCCATGTCGGACGCTGGCCGAAGGGCACGGACTACAACGCCGCGAAGACGCGCAATGCCAGCGTGCGTACGCCGCAGTATCATCTGGTCAGCGAGGCTCCGCGTCCGGCGAAGGGCAAGAACCAAACCGACACCGCAGCCGTCGGCTGGCAGCTCTTTGATGTGAAGACCGACCCTGCGGAGACGAGGAACCTCGCCGCTGAAAAGCCGGAGATCGTGGCAAAAATGCTCGCCACTTACGAAGCGTGGTGGGCTTCCCTCAAAGGACAGATTGACCTCAACGAGCAGGCGAAGGGGCCAAAGCTGAACCCCTTTGCCGAGCAGTACTGGAAGCAATTCGGCGGCGGGCCGATGGAGGCCGACTACATGCGTATGGACCCAGAGAAGGCGTGGATATTTGAGACTGGGCGCGCGAAGAAGGCCGCGAAGTAGCTCCCCTGCCCCCTAAGTTTGCGAGAGTTCACACAAACAGCGATTGCCCCGGCGGGTTGACATCGTACTCTGCGCTCATGTCCTCGTGCTGTCACAATCCTGCGCCTGCGGTGGAGTCATCATCCTGTCACGGTGGGGATGCTGCGCTCGCGGACATGCGCCACCGGCTGCTCTGGGGCGCGCTGATGACCGTGCCCGTGCTCCTGCTGGCGATGGGGGCCGATCTGCCTTTTGTGCGTGCGATCCCGCCATTGGCAAACCGCTGGATGCAATGCGTGTGGAGCCTGCCCGTGGTGGTGTGGGCGGGGATACCGCTGTGGCAGGGCTTCTGGCGTTCGCTCGTCACTCGCAGCCCCGGCATGTTCACGCTCATCGGCCTGGGGGTCGGCGTAGCTGCAGGGTTTAGCACGGCAGTGCTGCTGTTTCCGCAGCTAGTGCCGCATGAGTTTCAGCATGGCGGCGGCGTGCCGGTGTATTTTGAAAGCGCCGCCGTCATCACTGTGCTCGTTTTGCTGGGGCAGCTCCTGGAGGCCCGCGCTACCGCAGCCACCGGCACTGCGATTCGGGCGCTGCTGCGCCTGGTACCGAACAACGCATTACTCGTGGGTGAGGAGGGGGACAAGGAAGTGCCATTGGACGAGGTGCGCCCCGGCCAGCACCTGCGCATCAAGCCTGGTGCCCGGGTGCCCGTGGATGGCATCGTGACAGAGGGGCATTCGGCAGTGGATGAGTCCATGCTCACCGGTGAGCCGATGCCGCAGCCGAAAGAAAAAGGTGCGCGCCTCACCGCAGGCACCGTGAACGGCCAGGGCGGCCTCGTCATGCGTGCGGAGAAAGTCGGCTCAGAGACCCTGCTGCATCACATCATCCAGATGGTGCGTCATGCGCAGGCCAGCAAGGCACCCGTGCAGCGCCTGGCGGACCGCGTTTCCGCGTGGTTCGTGCCTGCGGTCGTGCTCATCGCCGCAGTCACCTTCCTTCTCTGGTGGCGGTTTGGTCCGCAGCCCGCACTGGCCTATGCAGTCGTGAATGCCGTCAGCGTGCTCATCATCGCCTGTCCCTGCGCGCTGGGGCTGGCCACACCCATGGCGCTGACCGTGGGTCTGGGGCGTGGCGCACAGAAAGGCATCCTGGTCCGCGATGCCGTAGCGCTGGAGCTGCTGGAGCAGGTGGACACCGTCATGCTCGACAAGACTGGAACGCTCACCGAGGGCCGCCCTACCGTGGCGGAGATCATTCCGCTGCCAGGCTACAACGCACGTGATGTCCTGGCCTGCGCCGCAGCGGTAGAGTCCGCTAGTGAGCATCCCCTGGCCGGGGCCATCGTCCGTGCAGCACAGGAGCGCGGCGTGCCCGTGGCACCCGTGACCGAGTTCCAGGCCGTGCCCGGCGGCGGTGTGCTGGCGCTGGTAGGCGGGCAGGAGGTGTTCGTCGGTCAGCACGCCTATTTGGAAAAGCATGGAGTGAAGATGCAGGCAGACTTTTCCAGCCAGTCAAAGCGCCTCCAGGACAGCGGCCACACCGTGGTCATCGTCGTGCTGGATGAGCGCCCACTGGGCCTGATCGCGCTGAAGGACAAGATCAAGGCGACCACTCCCACCGCTGTCGCGGCTTTGCATAAGCTCGGCCTGCGGCTCTGCATGCTGACCGGTGACAACCAGGCCACTGCGCAGCGAGTCGGCAGCCAGCTTGAAATAGATGAAATCACCGCAGAGGTCACGCCGCAGGAAAAGCTGAAGCATGTGCAGCAGGCGCGGCAGCAGGGCCGCAGGATCGCCTTTGCCGGAGATGGCATCAATGACGCGCCCGCGCTGGCTGCGGCGGATGTCGGCATGGCGATGGGCACCGGGACTGATGTGGCGATGGAGAGCGCTGCCATCACCCTGGTGAAAGGTGATCTTCACGGCATCCATCACGCCATCGCCCTGAGCCGCGCCACCATGCGGACGATCCGGCAGAATCTCTGGTTCGCCTTTCTCTACAACGGCCTCGGCATCCCCGTGGCCGCTGGTCTGCTGTATCCTTTGTTCGGCATCCTGCTAGATCCCATGCTGGCCGGCGCGGCCATGTCGCTCAGCAGCGTCTCAGTGATCCTCAACAGCCTGCGCCTGCGGCGGGCGTGAGGCCCGCGATCATTCCACCGCCGCCGCGCCGGGGCGGATGCGGTAGCCGCCGGACTTCTCATCATGCAACAGGTCTAGCAGGCCGCGTTTGCCTGCGGCCTCCAGCATCGCGTTAAAAGAGCGGAAGCCGTGGAAGCGCTCGCTGAACTGCGGTGCGCGGCGCTTGATGGCCTCCTTCACCTTCCAGCCCCACAGCCCCTGGTCGCCGGACTGCTCGCCGATGAGCGCATCCACGGTCTCCATCAGCATCTCGATCGCCTTTTCAGGATCACCTGCGGGCCTTGCCTCGGCAGCAGCGGGCTTGGGCGCGTCGCCATTAGCGGGCACCGGTTTGCCGACTGGAATCTTGCCGTCCGTCGGTGGTGGCTTGCCATCCGCAGCAGGGGCTGGTTTGGCAGGCAGGCGCGTGCTGCGCTTTTGCTGCTGCTCGCGCATCAGGTCGTCGTAGAAGATGAATTCATCGCAGTTGCCGATGAAGATGTCCCCGGTGGAGTTCTTCACGCCGACGCCGATGACGGTCTTGTTGTTCTCCCGCAGCTTACTGACCAGCGGGGAGAAGTCAGAGTCGCCGCTGACGATGACAAAGGTGTCCACATGCTCCTTCGTGTAGCAGAGGTCCAGCGCGTCCACCACCATGCGGATGTCCGCGCTGTTCTTCCCGCTCTGGCGCACATGTGGGATTTCGATCAGCTCAAAGGCCGCCTCGTGCATGGCCTTCTTGAACTCACGGTAGCGCTCCCAGTCGCAGTAGGCCTTCTTTACCACGATGCTGCCCTTCACTAGCAGGCGCTCCAGCACCTTGCCCATGTCGAAGCGGTCATACTTCGCCTCCCGCACGCCGATGGCGAGGTTCTCGAAGTCACAGAAGACGGCCATCGTGTGGGTGCGGTCAGAGGTGCGCATGGGAGGCCAGCGTCAGGTAGGGGCTGCCAAAGGTCAAGCGATGTGGCGGTCAGCCGGTCGCACGAGTAGCGACAGGGAAGTGGCTTCCCCATGCGCTCGCGCTGCATGGTGCATGGTGCATGCGTGACGTTCCTCAAGTGCTTTTGCAACCGGGGAGTTGTGTGCTGGCCCGACCTTTTACCAGTAGCCTGCTCAACCATGCGAAGCAGAATCCACACCTGCGCGCGGCCTTTCCGGGCGGTATCAGATCAATGACAGAAAACGTCCGTAGGCTAGCACATACGTCCCAAAAAATAATCCAGAGGCTGACGAGGATATGTGCATCTCACGCGCCGATCACCGCTGCGGACTGAAAGCCCGCGCTCGGCAAAAAAAACTTCATGGCACCTGTAACGCCCGCCGGAAAGCCGTGCATCACCACATGAAGCTACTTCTGGCGGCACGATGCCGCTGGAGACGCCCTCAAAACTCAAATCATCCACATCCCATGAAACCCATCGCCTCCCTCCTCCTCGCTCTTGCTCTCCATGCAGCAGCACTCAGCCAAGCCACCGCCAATGACGGCACGTTCAAGCCTCAGCAGGCTCCTGGCGAGCCCATCAAGCCTCGCCAGACCACCAACCCTGACCATTCGGTCCCCTATAAGGTGAACATGCAATCCAGCGAGTTCCTTCCCTTCGATGTGAACCAGACCGACATGCCTGATGTGCATTATCCCCAGGCCACTGGCTTCGTCCCCAGCATCTTCGAGAAAGGCTACATCGACACCCGCAAGCCGAATGATGCGCCTGTCACAAAAGCCTGGAATCCCTTGGTGAGCACTGAAACGATGCCATTTGACCCCTCCAATCTGCCAAGCGTGGCCGACCTCCGCGAATGGCTGGCCAAGATCCTCAAAGACAACACGGATGGTGATGCGATCCGCCTCACGGACCTTTTCCTGAACCCCGAGTTCTTCGCCGCTGCTCACGCTGCCGGCCCAGAGGCAGACGCTCTGCGTGGCGAACTCGACTGGCTCATGCTGAGCGGTGTGATCCTCGGCCTGGATGGCGATGACGGTCTCGATGACCTTCGTGACGGCTACATCGAACAAGAAAACCTGCTGCATGACGGTTACATCGAACAAGAAAACGTGCTGCATGACGGCTACATCGAACAAGAAAACGTGCTGCATGACGGCTACATCGAACAAGAAAACGCGCTGCATGACGGCTACATCGAACAAGAAAACGTGCTGCATGACGGCTACATCGAACAAGAAAACGTGCTGCATGACGGCTTTCGCACCGGCACAACACTACCCAGCCAAGCACCAGCCAAGAACGGCATCATCCTCGGTGGTCTTGGCAGCGATAACCTCCAAGCACCAATCAACGGCTTCGTGTTTGGCACTAGGACCTTCCTCAAAGAGCCTGCCACAGATGGGTTTGTCTTTGGAACGACGACCTACCTCAAGGAACCTGCCGCAGATGGCTTCATCTTTGGTGAAAGAACGTATCTAGCTGGCGACTCCCAAGACCACAATCCTGACATCGCCAACGACTGAGAAACGGCCTCTCACTCCACCGCCCGGCGCTCTCCCCAGAGACGCCGGGCTTTTTCATGCCCGGAAACGATCACCGGGGTGTGTCGCCGGAATGATGCAGGTCGAGAAGGTTCGGCGGTGGTGTCTCCGATGATATTTGGCGCGCCCTTCGCAGAACTTCCCGACTTCTCGAACGTCGTGTGGCCTTCGCGTGCTCCCCAAACCGTCGGGAAGTTTGGTCCCGCACGCGGGATGGATTGGGAAGCTGGCGATGCCATACCCGCCAAACCTTCCCGACCTACATGCGCTCCGCGAGCCTGCCATCAAGCGCTACTTCATCCGGAGACACACCCCGATCACCGCAGCCCGCGAAAAAAGTTTCACCCGCCCTGTAACGCCCGCGCGGAAGTCGTGCATCACCGGCCTGAACCCACTACCATCCCATGTTCAGACCTCTCCTTCTCTCCTCCCTTATCCTCTCGTTTGCCGTTAGCGCTGTGGCAGGCGTGCAGCGCTTCTCCATTGGCGGCACACCTCCAGCGCAGGAGGCTTCCTTTGGTGATCTTGAACTCCATCATCCCACGTTGGACCTGGTGTTTCTGGACAATGGCTCACTCTATTCGGTTCATAGCACCACAGGAGTCATCACACAGATGCTGCCCGCGAAGAGGGGCTGGGGTTTCGTGGAGGTTTCTCCCGCTGGCAGCCGTCTGGTGGCAAGAGCGGTGGATGGCAGTATCTGGAGCGTGCCCGCCACGGGCGGCACAGCGGTTCAATTGACTGCTGAAGGGGATGTGTTCGAGGATTCGGATAGAAACAGTTATGCGTACCTCATTTCGGCCGACAGCATGCATGTAGCCTACATTCAGAATGGGGTGGCCTGGAGCGTGCCGATCTCGGGTGGTGTGCCGGTGGCATTGACGCCTGCCGCCTGGGTGGCATCTAATGGGGAGGTGATTTCTATTCAGGCGGTGCCGGGAGTGAACACGCTGGTGATTGAGGCGCGTGCCTCCAGCGCCGATCCCACGCGCCTCTACCGTGTGCAGCCATCGGGAGCTGGCTTTTTGGCGCTGACGACGAATTCGCAAGATCTCACTTCCTTCAAGACGAACGCCACAGGTACGCACGCACTCTTCACGCATGATCGTAATGATTATCTGGCCGCCGTGAATCTCAGCGGGCCTCCCGCGCCGCTGCCTCTGCGCACGGCGTATGGGGTTTTTGGCATCCTTTCTTTTGAAAGCACGCCAGATGGCACCCAGGTGGTCTTCTCTGATGAGAAATCCGGCGGCGAGATTACTTTATTCCGGGTAGCTGTCACAGGCGGCACTCCGACGGAGATTATCACCAGCGGACTCACGGAAGGGCTTATTACGCTCGACACGGATTTTCTCTTTTCACCCGATGGTCAGCAGGTGGTGTTTTCGCAGGATTACCCCGTTTATGGCCTCTATGCAGCACCGGTGGCGGGTGGGGCTGCGGTCACTCTGAGCACAGAGCAATTCAGCCACTTAAAACTGCATGGCTTCCAAGTCGTGCTGACAGGCCACGATGGTGTAATTCTTGAGGAGGATGAAAATGGAGACTCCAAAGTCGATGTGGTGGTCGCAGACTACGCCACAGGCACCCGCACACTCCTCCACAGCGGAGCTGTCGATGACCTGAAACTAAGTCCGGATGCCGATCATGTGATCTTTATCAGTGCAGCGGGTGATTTGAGGCAGGTCAAAGTGGACAGATCGGCCGATCTCGTGCTGGGGGCAGGCGTTCCGTTTTCAACCGGCTACATCGTCAATGCGCACACGGCAGACATGCGCTATGTGGCTCTAAGCACAACGGATGAAAAGCTGTGGAAGGCCACGCTGGGCACCGCCAGTTCAGCAGCCATCATCCCGGCCACCGCGCCTGCCGCCCCCGGATATGCTCATCAGATGAGAATCTCGCCAGACGGTCGTTTCGCCGCCTATCTCGAAACCAGCATAGCAGGCTCATACTGGCATGACATTCACATCGCCTCGCTCACAGATGGCAGCTCGGTGGCGCTGACAACCACAGGTGCCATCTCCATCAGCTATTCATCTGTGGACACACCGTTCCGTTTTAGTGATGACAGCAAGTGGCTCATTTACTGGGTGCAGGCAGCTCCATCCTACGACTCGGTGCTGCACGGCTACCGCCTGGCAGATGGCCTCACCGTAACGCTGAGTGATGCCTCCGTGCATGCTAGCTTTGCTGGCATCCGCGAGACTCAGGGAGATGTGCTTTTCACCAATGGTGAGGATCTTTACCGCACTCCTCTGGACGGCACCTTCGGCGGGTGGGAAAACCTCACCGCAGACGTGGAAGGGGCCGTGAGGCTGCGCGATCTATCCGCGGATGAATCCAAAGCGCTCATCTCCATTGATGGCTTGCAGGTGCAACTCATGACGCTGGACGGCTCCACAGCACCTGTGACGCTGGCCTCCTACACGAACTACACGAGCCTGGAATCCGTAGGCCCCTCCTTCACTGCTGACGAGACCGGCGTCCTGCTGATGGGCAACTATCGCGCCTCACTCTCCCGCTATGACATCGCCACCGGGACGAGCACGGAGCTGTACTCGAGCGGTTCATCTTCCACCGTCATCGACGCGATACAGCAAAAAGAGGACACGGTGGTGCTGCGCCTTCGCGACTCTAGCGACCGCCTCCATCTCGTGGCCATTTCACTCACTACCGGGACAAACACGGTCCTCACTTCCACTTGGCCGAGCAGTTTCGATCTCGGGTTTGCGTGGCGGCTCACCAGCGATGGCTCGACTGTCATCCACGCCGTCGAGGCGGCAGGAAAGGTGGAGTTGTATGCTATCGATACGACCACCGCCGCTGCCACGAAGATCAATGACCCGCTGCCTGCTGGCGGCCATGTGCTGGACTTCGAACTCACCCCGGATGAAAGCACCGTCGTCTATCACGCAGACCAGACGGCGGATAGCGTCTTCGAGCTTTTTGCCGTGCCGCTGGCTGGTGGGACCTCCACCCGCATCAGCGCGGCGATGACCACCGCCTCAGGCGTGCGTGAGGGCTGGAGCATCGGCTCCTCACGGCATGTGATCTATTTCAGTGATCTTGGAAGCACCGGCAGTCCACGTCTTTTTGGCGCTTCTGTGCTAGGGAATCAGGTCATCGAGCTTTCCGATCCCGCACTGCCCTCATGGGCCACCGTGCAGGATTTTGAGATTGCTGATGACGGCTCCCAAGTCGTCTTCAGCTCGGATGCACTGCTTTTAGGCCAGTGGACACTTTTCAGCGCCAATGCCCAGCCGGTGGTGGGAGTGATCGCAGGCCAGCTCTCGCTGAAAAACACCCCGCACGGCCCGGTGTCCTTCACCGTGGATGATTTGGAGACTGCACCGGATGAGCTGCAAATCACCGCGCAGTCCAGCAACGCGGGCTTGCTCGATCCTAACAATGCTGTGCTCGGTGGCAGCGGCTCCAGCCGCACGCTGACCCTCACGCCGAACACAGATGCCTGGGGCCGCACGCTCGTTACGCTGCTCGTTTCCGATGGCTACGCATCCACCGCGCGTCAATTCACCTGGACCGTCATCCCAGATGCAAACGACCTGCCCACGAACCTCTCGCTCACTCCCTCATCCATTGCTGAAAATCAGCCCGCAGGGACGCTTGTGGGCCAGTTCTCCGCCACGGACGCGGATTCGTGGGACATCCACAGCTACTCCCTCGTCAGCGGCAGCGGAGATGCGGACAACGGCCTCTTTCTTATCCAAAACGGTTCCCTTCGCAGCACCGTGCCTTTTGATTACGAGACACGCACCGCCTATTCGATCCGCGTGCGCGTCACAGACTTTGTCGGGGCCACCTTTGAAAAGATCATCAACGTCACCGTGCAGGACCTGCGGGGCTTTTCCCAGCCCATCACCCTCACCACACGCGAAGGCATGGGCCGCTTTTTTGAAGCTCAGGACTTCAGCGACCGCTTCACGCTCCAAGACGGCGGCTCATTGACCAAAATCCGCATCGAAAGCGCCCCGATGAATGGCTCGCTGAACTACCAGCTCGGCCGTCGTGACATCGACACCGCCGCTGGTGCCGCGCAGGCCGTGGCCGTGGGTGATGTGAATGGCGATGGCCGCCCGGACATCATCGCCGTGCTGCCGGGCAGTGGCGATGCCGTGTGGTATGAAAACAGCGGCGGTGCCTCGCCCACCTTCACCCGCAGGCACATCGCCTCGGTGCTGAACCAGCCGCGTGACGTGGCCGTGGGAGATGTGGACAAAGATGGCGATCTCGATGTCTTCGTGGCCGAGCATGGCGCGAACAAAATCCTCTGCTTCCGCAGCAGCGGCGGCAGTGCGCCCACCTTTGCCCCCATCACCGTCTTCTCCGGCGCGGGCGGCCTTTCCTCCATCACCACGGCGGACATCGATGGCGACACCGATCTCGATGTCATCAGCACGCATCCGCTGGGAAATCGCGTCATGATTCATCGTAACGATGGAGCCAGCACGCCCGGCTTCATCGGCACCGTGCTCTCCACCACGGAAACCGGCGCGGCGGATGTCATCGTCCTCGATGTCGATCTCGATGGCGACCGCGACATCGTCTCCGCCGCAGCCACGAGCGGTGATCTCGTGTGGTTTGAGCAAAACGGCGCGTCCTTCACCCGCCGCAGCATCGCCACCGGCCTGCCCGCGCCTGCCAGTCTCTCCCATGCCGACATCGACGGCGACTCGCGGCCTGATCTCATACTCGCCACCAGCGGTGACAACAGCGTGAACTGGTATCGCAACACCCCGCCTGCCACCTCCGGGGCCGCGCTGGCCTTCATGCCGAATCTCGTCTCCAGCAGCATCGCCGGTGCCTCCAGCGTGCTCGCCGCCGACTTCAGCGGTGACAACGTGCCGGACATCATCGCCAGCTCGCCCGTGGATGGTATCATCCACAGCTTCCAGACCTTCCGTGGCAGCAGCGTCGGCTTTGGCATCAGCCAGCTCGATACCGATGCCGCTGGAGCCTCCGCCGTGGCCCGCGCCGACTTCAATGGCAATGGCCGTCCCGACTTCGTCGCCTGTCATGCCAGCGCCAATGTCGTCGCCTGGTATCAGGACGAGCGCCTGCTCATCGGCGGTGATGAAATCAGCGTGCATGAGCTATTCAAAATCCGCTACCAGCCGCACATGGCCTTCACTGGCGACGACGCCTTTGGTTGGCGCGGCTTTGACGGCACGCAGTGGTCCTTCCATCCCTCCGTCGTCACGATCAAAGTCATGGAAGGTGACTACTGGGACTGGCTCGTCAGCGCTTTTGGCGAGGAAAGCGTGCGCGATTTCTCCGACAGCGTCAGCACCTGGGGCGACAGCGCCGATCCCGATGGCGATGGTCGCACAAACCTCCTCGAATACGCCTTTGGTGGTGATCCCACCAGCGGCAGCAGTTCTGGCGATACCGTCGCCACCGCACCGGAAACCGGCACCGATGGCAGCACCTACTTCCACCTCACCTTCCTCGTCCGTCACAGCGATCCCGCATTGATCTACATCCCCGAGGTTACCGCCGACTTCACCACCTGGTTCAGCGGCCCGACGTATTTCGAGCACGTCGCGCCGGATGTCGTCATCAATGCCGACTTCACGCAGGTCACCTACCGCTACCTCGTGCCCGTCACCTCCAGCAGCGCCGCAGGCTTCTTCCGCGTCAAAGTGGAGCGTGCTCCGTGATGTCTTTCCTCTCGTCAAACCTTCGCGCTTCACCATCATGTACACGATGAACACCCCGCTCGCCCCGAAACGCGCCACTGCACGCACCGGCCTCCTTCCGCACACGCCATGGACTCAGCTCATGCGCTCACGCGGTGGTGATACGGTGGCTCAAGAGGCGCTCGGGCAGATCGTGGGGCTTTACTGGCGGCCCATCCATATGTGCGTGCAAAAACGTGGCTTTGATGCGCATGACGCGGAGGACATCACGCAGGAGTTTCTCTCCAACATCGTGCAAAAAGGCCAGTTCGAGCGTGTCGATCCGGCGAAGGGAAAACTCCGCACCTACCTGCTCACCGCGCTGAATCATCACCTCGCCAATGTGTGGCGGGATCGCAAAACGCAGCGTCGCGGCAGCGGTGCCGCGCATGTCTCGCTCGATGCCGAGCCGGAGGAAGGCAGCGCCCCGATCGTCCTCCCCGATCTGCGCACGCCGGATGATGAGTTCGACCGCGAGTGGGCGCTCACCCTGCTCGAAAACGTCATGAAGGAACTCCATCAGGATTACGCTGCGCAGGGCAAGGGCGAGGTGTTTGAGGTCATCAGCCCCGCTATCTCCATGACCGATGGTCAGAGCGATGCCGCCGCGATGGGTGAAAAGCTCGGCATGAATGCCGGTGCCATCCGCGTGGCTCTCCACCGCATGAAACTCCGTTACCGAAACCTCCTCTATCGCCAGGTCGCCGCCACTGTGGAAAGTGAGGACCAGGTGGAAGGCGAGATCAGGAACATGATCTCCATGCTGCGCAGACGATGACGAACGACGAACACGCGCCGCTCAAAGTGGTCCGCACAGTCCCCTGTGCGGAACGAGCGCTCACGGACTCCGATCCCCGCACAGAGGACTGTGCGGACCACAATGCTGCCGCCGATCTCCTTGAAGCCGCACTCTTTGATAGCGAGGAGTTCATCGATCAAGCGACGGTCGATCTCAGTGTCGAGCTGCCATTGATCGAAGGCTACAAGCTCCTCCGCCTGCTCGGCGAGGGCGGCTTCGGCATGGTTTATGAGGCTGACCAACGAGTGCCGATCAAACGCCGTGTCGCACTCAAAGTCCTGCGCCCCGGCTGCACCACGCGGGAGTTGCTCGCACGCTTTGAGCAGGAGCGGCAGATGCTCGCCGTGCTGAATCACCCACACATCGCGCGGATCTTTGATGCTGGGGAAACGGAGGACGGCAGGCCCTTCATCGCCATGGAACTGGTGAAGGGCAGCACCATCGACCGCCACTGCCAAAAGCTCGCCCTGCGGGATAAGATCAGCCTCATGCGGGATGTCTGCCGCGCTGTGGCTCACGCGCATCACAAAGGCATCATCCACCGTGACCTGAAGCCCTCGAACATCCTCATCACACGGCCTGATGAAGGCCCGCCCGAGCCACGCGTGATCGACTTTGGCATCGCCAAGGCACTCGATGGGCCGATGGTCACCAAGGTCATGTTCACGCAGATGCGGCAGGTCGTCGGCACGCCTGGCTACATGAGCCCCGAGCGCCAGCACACGTCACAGATCAGCCACAGCGCGGACACCCGCACGGATGTCTTCGCGCTCGGTGCCATCCTTTGGGAACTGCTCACAGGCAAGACGCCCGAGCAACGCCCTCAAGGCACCGACACCCACATCAAACTCCCCACGACTAAAGGCGTGCCTGCCGAGCTGCGCTGGATCACCGAAAAGGCCACCGAGTCCGACATGGAGCGCCGCTACGCCAATGCCGACAGCCTCGCCGATGATCTGGATGCCTGGCTAGATGGCCTACCGCTGAAAGCCGCGCCAAAAAGCACACTCTATGTCTTTTCCAAATGGGCGGCCCGCAACCGAGTAGCAGTCCTGGCCGTGCTGGCGATGCTGTTGACTCTGATATCTGCGCTCGTGATTGTGGCGCAGACGAACCGGCAGCTTAACACGGCCTTGATCGAAGAGGAGAACAGCCAGACCGGGCTGCGCCGTGCCCTGAGCCATGCGGACTACCTCATGGGCATCACGCGCGAGCGGCGGCGGCCCGTGCAAGCGATGGCGCATTGGGCGCGTGCCGTGAAAAGTGATCCACATAACCGTGCGGCGGTGGGAATGGTGCTGAGCACGCTGCGGCATCGGAGGTGCCCACTGCCAGTCGCGCCTAGCGTGGAATTGCCGGAGGGGGAGCTACGTCAGTTCGCGCTATCTGCGGATGGTCTTTGGGCGGCGATGATCTTTGCCCAGGGTGAAGGTGAAGTTCTGGTGCGCGCTAGGCGTGGCGAACAAAAAGCATCGGAACAAACTATTCCTGCAGATGGAAGGATGACGATGTTAGCTGTTTCAAACGAGGGGCGTGTGGCAGTGGCGGCAGCGCGCGGTCCTGTGGGACTCCTGCAAACTGACGGCACCTGGAGCGTGAGCGAGCGCGAGCTGGAGGGTCTGCGCGGCATCGTGTGGACGTCGCAGGAGCAGTTGTGGATGATCGCCGTGCTCGAAGTCTCGCGCTGCGATGCCATGGGTAGAGAGGCGGGTGACCCCATCAGGCTGCCCGGCCGAGAATGGCGCTGGGATGCGTCTGAGAACGGTGACTTCCTGGCTGTGGGAGTGGCCGATGGCGGCATTCTTGTGATCGATTCTAACGGGCTACGGCAGCAGTTTCGCGCGCCCATTCCTGCACCGTTTGCCGCACTGGCAGTGGATGAGCTAGGTGAGCGCGTGGCGACCGCATGGCGCAGTGGCGAGGTGTGGGTGCGCTCAAGCAATGGTACGACGAGCACCATGCGTGTGGCCGATGTGCTTCATGTCAACTTCATGGCCGATCCAGCGTGGCTGTACGTGCGCGGACCGTCGGCGGTGAGCACTTTCAATCTCAGCACCGGCATGCCTGGGCGCGTCTTTTCGCTGAGCACGGTGCTGAAACAGGCGCAGCCAGTCGGTGACTTCGCCGTGCTGATGCATCCCACGTATGGTAAGCCCGTCATCCAGGGCCTGCACCCTGGGGATGATGCCGTGGAACTGCCTGGTTTCGATGGCCGCGTGAGCTGCGCAGTTGCGGGGCATGGGCGAGTACTGTCAGTGGTGGATGAGGAGCGCCGTATGCTGGAGTGGCTCAGTTTAGGAGCTGCCTTGAACACACCGGCGGTTTTGAAGGACACTCCGCGATGGCTGGCTGTCATGCGCTCTGCGGAGCCACACGTCTGGCTGGCAGTGGATTCCAACGGGACCGTGAGTGCGCTGACATCGCAAGGTGAGGCCGAGACTCGCTGGCAGGGCATCGCAGGCCCGTTGCGCCTCGCCGCAGTGAGCGCCGATGGCGGCACTCTGCTGGTGGACATTGCGCGGACCAAGAGTGTGAACTTGATCCGCCAGGGCCGGGAGCCGCAGATGCAGGACTGGGGAAAGCCCAGCGCCCTCACTTTAAGCGCAGACGGATGCCATGCAGTGCTCGGCTATCCGGCGGGCGATGCGAGTGTGCGTGACACGAAGACGGGCGCGGAGGTCGCGCGGCATGATCTCCAGCGTGGTCCCGTGACTGCGGTGGCATTCGTGGCAGGAGGGCGCATCGCGCTCGCCGCATCTAGCCAGGTGCGCGTGTGGGACTGGCGCAGCCAGGCCACGCTGCCCACGCCGATTGATCTGCCTGGCACGATCAGCGCCCTCGCTGCCGACCGCACAGGCCACCGTCTCGCCGTTGCCAGCGATGACGCACTCTATGTGATCGAGGTGGAGACCGGACTGCGCATGGCTTGTCAACTCAAAGGACGCGCCCAGACGGACGCCCTCGCCTGGGAGACCGATGATTCCCGTCTCTGGGCCTTTGCCGAAACAGGCGCTATGGGCATCGCACTGCCGCCCTTCATTTACGAGTCGCCCGTCTGGCTGCCGGAGTGGATCGAGCAGCACATTGGCATGAAGGTGGACGAACAGGGACGAGTGGTGCGCGTGCGGACAAGGGCGCACCACTCGCCCTCTGTCCCTATGGAGGCTGGATTGAAGGACTGGCTGGAGCAGTGACCCAGGCTTTGTCTCCGATGGAAAAAATGAAGCGGCTCAGGCACTGTCGGCCAGATATTCCAATGCCTTGCTGTAACTGGCCTGCGCGAGGAAATGATTCAGGCGCGGCGGGAGGGATGCGCGCAAACGATCGTGCTCCTTCATGAGTGCCTCGGACACGTCACGCAGGGCGGCGAGGTGGGCTTCTGGATCGCGGTCCCGCCAGGCATGATCGGCGATGACGAGCAGCCTCCTCTCCAACAAATCACGCAGGTTTGCCAGTTCAGCGTTCACAGTGATTTATCAATGAGCAGGGAGGCTGCGCGGCGCGGATTGGGGTGATAGCCGTTCATGCCAGCCCGGATTTTTTTGGCACGGTCCACGCAGGCTTCAGCCTTCTGGAAATCACCCGCTGCCTTGTAAACCGCGCCGAGATTGATGTAAGTCTGCGAAAGATCGGCAGGGTCCATTTGGTCATGGGTCAGGCTCTGGCGGATGCTAAGGGCGCGCTCATGCATCTGCTGTGCGCGGTCCACATCCAAGCTGGAATAATAGAGGACGCCGAGGTTATTGAAGACGCTGGCCACTCGCGCGCTGACTTCGCCATCTGTGCGCTGGAAGATGCCGAGAGCCTCGTTGTAGTAAGTCTCAGCCTTCTTGTAGTCACGGAGCTGCTTGAAGATCATTGCCAGATTGTTTTTGATCGTGGCTACTTTATCGCTGCTCTGGATACCGTTCTGCTCGGCGATTTGGAGGGACTTTTCATAAAACTGCGCCGCCAAATCCATGCGGCCCCAGCGGTCATACAGATGAGCGAGTAGCGAGTAGATGCCGGTGAGCAGTTCGGGATCGGGTTTGCGCAGCTCTTGCGCGCGGTAGAGGCTCTCACGGTAGAGGGATTCTGCCTTGCGGAAGTCCCCCTCTTTCTGCCGCAGGTCTGCCAGCACGCTGATCTGCTCCACCAACATGCCAACCCTAGATGGATCGTGATACGCCATGCGGCGTGCCTCCTCGACACTGCGGGAGGCGGAGGCAATCTGGCGCTCCAGGGTGGCGTCCACGGTTGGGAATAGGTTGGCCGCGATGTCTAACTGGCGTCGCGGTAGGATTGGGCGAGGGTCGCGATGGTGTTGCGCGCCTTCGCCATCATGTCGCGCGATACGCCAGCGGCCTCGTACCAGTGGGTGTATGCGTGGTTGTCGAACATGATGTCAAACTGGGTAATGAGGCGCTCGAAGACGGCGGCAATGCCGGTGTGGTTGACCAGCGCTAGGCCGCTGGAGGCGAAGCCCTCTGGCGCAGTCTCGGCATAGCCAATTTTCAGTCCCCCGGCTGAGGGCATGTAGCTGGCGTAATTGAGCGACTTGCGAATAGTGGCCATGTTCTCATCCACTTCCCTGGCCTTCACGTCACCGCGGAAAAGGGCGCTGGCGGCGAGATAGACGCCCTGCTGCCAGTCAATCGCTGCGGTGAAGTTGTCCTGCGAGAAGGTCTCGCGCGCCAGGTCGGGGAAATTAATCCGCACCTGTCCCTCCTGACCAGGAGCACGCATGGGCGCGAAGCTGGCGGTGAGGAAGTGATTGCCCGGAAAGGGAACGAGATTGGTGACGAATTCGCTAAGGTCGGTGTTGAGCTTGCCGGGGAAGCGTAGGGACGCCGTTACCGAACTCATGATGAGCGCGACGATGTGGTTGAGGTCCATGTAGTTCGGGCTGCGGTGCAGCTTGGACTTGGCGATGCGGAAGAGCGCCTCGTTGTCCAGGAGCACAGCGGCGTCCGCATGATCCAGGATGCGCTGAAGGGTAAGGATGGCGTTGTACGGCTCCACCGCAGAGTCTGAGATCAGGGGTGAAGGGGCGACGGAGAAGGTGAAGATGCGCTTCTTTGGATAGGCCTGTCGTAGGCGCTCCAGAATCAGCGAGCCGAGACCGGAACCAGAGCCACCGCCGATGGAGTGCGTCATCAGGAAGCCTTGAAGCCCCTTCGTTTTCTCCACAGCGCTGTCAATCACGTTCATGATCTGGTCAATGATGCGCTCTCCCTCCACATTATAGCCACGCGCCCAGTTGTTGGCGGCTCCAGGGATTTTACGGACGATGCTGCTCTCATCGAAGAGTTGCGCCATATCACCGCCCTCAATGCGCGCGATGACTCCCGGCTCAAGGTCCACCAAAACCGCGCGCGGAATGTACTTCCCATCGCGGATCTTGTGGAAGAAAACTTCCATATTTGTGTTCGCGGCTACGTTGGCCCCGTCTTTCGGCGTGCCACTCTCCGTGAGGCCATGCTCACGCAGCACGAGTCGCCAAAAGCGATCGGCGATCTGGTTGCCACATTGTCCGACGTGAATGCTCAGAATTTCTCTCACTGTATGTCCTCCGAATGGTTTCTGGGTCTGGGTTAGTCTGGGGTCGGGCAATGGTGTTAGCCGCGGCGGTCCACCAAGTCGCGCAGACTCATGGAGCGGCGCGGGTCGTCAGCTATGCCAGGTGCCTTGCCGACAGTGTTGGCACCTGAGACGTCCTGCACCTTGGCTTTGGCACCGCTTTCTTCGGCCACCTGATAGCTTTGGATAAGCTCCTGGGCAGAGGCGCGCAACGCATTGATCTGCTCCTCAGACATGCCTTCGTTGAGGTACCAGTTCGCGAACGCCTTACGCTGCCAGAGCTTGTCAAAGTTATGGCAGATGCGGTCCAGCACGCGGGCGATCTCGGTATTGTTGGCCAGTAGCACCATGCTCTTGCGGTGAGAGATGCCAGGCTGCTCGACGTAACCGATTTTGAAGGCCGTAGGAATCCAGTAGGTCAGCGGCAGTTGCTCACGCATAGCAGCCAGCGCAGCGTCCGCCAGCGGCTTGTCATCCATGATCCCACGGTAGAGCACAGCGGTGCTCAAGAAGCGCCCCTCCATCGGTGAACAGGCTGCAAAGACCGAGCCATTATCGAAAAGCGAGCGGATCATGTCCTCAACCCCCATTTCCTCAAACTTACTGCGGTCAGGCGGCGTTAGCGGAGCAAAGGCGCACATCAGGAAATGGAGGGAGGGCTGGGGGACGAGGTTGGTTAGCAACTCGCGGAGACTGATTTCCACGGTGAGGAAGCCGCTGAAGCGCATCGAAGCGGTGATACCGGCCAGGGCTTCAGTGATCAGCAAATTGAGATCATCTACCGTCGGGCTTTCGATGTTCCACTTGCGGTGCGCTAACTCAAACAACGCCTCATTGTCAAAAATCAGACAAGCATCTGCAGAGCGGCGTAGAGTGTTGAGGGTGAAGACGGTGTTGTAAGGCTCCGTCACCACTGAGGAAACCTGCGGCGAAGGCAGAACCGCGCAGCTTAGAACGGGAAACTCAGGGTACTTTTCCTTGATGGACTCAATCAGCAAAGCCCCAAAGCCCGATCCCGAACCGCCGCCAGTGGCGTGCAGAACAATGATACCGCCAACGTTGTCACATTTATCAATCTCATAGTCCAAGCGGCTGAGAACATCCGGCAGTACCTCACGACCAGCACCGAGATAACCTACGGCAAAATTGCCACCGGCCCCCTCGGTCCTAGAGATGAGATTTGCAGGGTTGAAGAGCGAGCCTGAGTTGGCCTTGACGTTGTCTATCACGCTAGGTTCCAAATCCACCATGATTGCCCGGGGCACATAGCTGCCAGAAGTGGACTCCCCCAGCTTGGAAAAGAACGCGCTCCAGTTGCCGCGCGGCGCTGCCCCAAGGGTGGTGATGCCCGTCAGCGGATCAATACCATGCTCCAGGCAGATCGTTTTCCAAAACGCTGCGGCAATCTGGTTGCCTGCCTGTCCAATCGAAATAACAATCGTGTTGTTGACCTTCATCAGTCTTTATAAGTTTCAGGGATTTTTATTGCAAATGAGAATAATTGCAAGAATTGTTCTCGGAAATAAAAGATTATTCAATTCAATAGCAGAGTTATTCCCAAATGACACCGTTGGTTTTGAAAAGTTAGGGATATTTGCGCAATGTGGATCATTGCTCACAAAATACTCGTTGGATGCCAATGATTCCAACCAAAATCTGGCGGATTATCTCAGAAACTCCTTAAAATTAGCTGCTTTTTAGGATTCTGGTATTGATGCCACATTTTAATCCCAGAATCTGGGGTAATCAATCAAGGCGCGCAATGCTAAAAAGCCCTGTGAGGAGTGATTCCCCACAGGGCTTTTGGAGGCGAATTACTTCGCCGTGGTTACGGTCTCAAAGTTGAGACCGGCCTGCTTACTTCTTCTTGGCAGCCTTTTTGGCGGCTTTTTTCGGAGCAGCGGCGGCTTTTTTCGGGGCGGCAGCCTTTTTGGCGGCCTTCTTTGCAGCTTTCTTTGCCATAGTTTTGTTCCTCTTGTTGTTGTTGGTTGCGTTGTTTGTTTGTTTAGCCGCAGACGCACTTTTGGTGCCTCCACGGACATTCTTTTCGGCGCCCTTGCTGGCGGCGGCGCGCTTTTCCTCAATAGCTGCCTGCGCTGCTGCGAGGCGTGCCACGGGAACACGAAACGGACTGCAACTCACATAGGTGAGGCCCACTTTATGGCAGAATTTGACGCTTTCAGGATCGCCACCGTGCTCACCACAGATACCCAACTTAATGTCGGGCTTGGTGCTGCGGCCCTTTTCAATGGCAATTTTGATGAGTTGGCCAACACCCGTTTGGTCAAGAGTGGCGAAGGGGTTCTTTTTGAAAATATCGTTCTCCGTGTAGGGCATCAGGAAGCTGCCCATGTCGTCACGGCTGATGCCGAGCGCGGTCTGGGTCAGGTCATTCGTGCCGAAGGAGAAAAACTCTGCAGTTTCGGCGATTTCGTCTGCAGTCAGGGCACCACGAGGCACTTCGATCATCGTGCCGACGAGATAATCAATCTTCACCTTTTTCTCGGCCATCACGGCTTTTGCAGTCGCATGGACGATCTCTACCTGGAGGTCGAGTTCTTTCTTGAAGCCAACCAGCGGGATCATTACTTCGGGCTTTACCTTGATCTTTTTCTTCGCCACATCAGCAGCGGCCTCGAAGATGGCACGGGCCTGCATCTCAGTAATTTCCGGGTAGGCAATGCCGAGACGGCAGCCACGGTGGCCGAGCATCGGGTTGAACTCATGCAGAGATTCAACGCGTTTGGCGATCTTTTCCGCGCTGATACCCATCTTCTGGCCGAGGTCAATCTGCTGCGCCTCGGTGTGGGGCAGGAACTCATGAAGCGGAGGATCAAGCAGGCGGATGGTGGCAGGGAGACCGTTAAGAGCTTCGAAGATGCCTGTGAAGTCTTCACGCTGAAATGGCAGCAGCTTTGCGAGTGCAGCTTTGCGGTCGGCGAGGTTGTCAGCGAGGATCATCTCACGCATCGCGTCAATGCGGTCGCCTTCAAAGAACATGTGCTCCGTGCGGGTGAGGCCGATACCCTGGGCACCAAAGGCGATGGCGTTCTGAGTCTGTTCGGGGTTGTCTGCATTTGTGCGCACCTGGAGGCGGGTCGCCTGAGAGCACCACTTCATGAGCTGGCCGAACATCTTGAACTTCTCTGTGGCCTGCGCAGCCTTGTCACCGTGGATCATCCCGGTGATGATTTCTGATGGGGCTGTCTTGAGCTGGCCACCATAAACAGCCCCGGAGGTTCCATCAATGCTCATGAAATCCCCCTCATTAAAGCTCTCGTCGGAGACGGTCACGGTCTTAGCCTCGTAATCAATCACCACGGCGCTGGCACCGCAGATGCAGACTTTGCCCATCTGCCGTGCAACGAGAGCGGCATGGGAGGAGACACCTCCACGCGCCGTCAGGATGCCTTCAGCGGCGATCATGCCACGCAGGTCTTCTGGGCTGGTTTCGTTGCGAACCAGCAGCACTTTTTCCCCCCTCTCAGCAGCGGCAGCAGCACGGTCAGCATTGAGATAAACTTTTCCAGAGGCTGCGCCTGGACCTGCGGGTAAGCCTTTGGCGAGTTCTTTGGCACTTTTCACGTCGGCCAGATCAAACACTGGGGCGAGGAGTTGGTCGAGCTGGTCGGCTGGATTGCGCAGCACCGCTGTCTCCCAATCAATAAGACCTTCCTTAACCATGTCAGAGGCGAACTTCAGTGCAGCCATCGCCGTGCGTTTGCCGTTGCGCGTCTGGAGCATGAACAGCTTGCCCTCTTGGATGGTGAACTCGATGTCCTGCACATCCTTGAAATGCTTTTCGAGGGTGCTACGCACTTGCAGCAGTTCCGCGTAGCTCTTGGGCATGGCCTGCTTCAGCTTGAGCACAGGCTCTGGCGTGCGGACGCCAGCCACGACATCTTCCCCCTGGGCGTTGATGAGGAATTCACCGTAAAACTCGTTAACGCCGTTTGCCGGGTTGCGTGTGAAGGCCACGCCGGAGCCAGAGGTCTCGCCCGTATTGCCATATACCATTGCCTGTACGTTCACAGCCGTACCCCACTCCGATGGAATGTTGTATTTGCGGCGATAAACGATGGCGCGGTCATTCATCCAGGAGCCAAATACAGCACCTGCCGCGCCACGAAGCTGATCCCAAACATTGGTCGGAAAAGATTTTCCTGTGCGATCTTTGACAAGTTTTTTGAAAAGAATCACCAACTCTTGCTGGTCTTCCGCCGTGAGTTTGGAGTCTTCGATATCACCGTGATACTTTTCGTGCTTGAAGCTCTCAATGACAACTTCAAAGGGTTCGTGATCCTCCCCTTCCCGCTTCTGCACACCGAGCACCACATCTCCATACATTTGCACGAAGCGGCGATAGCAGTCCCAAGCGAAGCGCTCGTTCTTTGTGGCTTTGGCCAGCGCGATCACGGTTTCGTCATTCAGACCGAGGTTCAAAATGGTATCCATCATGCCCGGCATGGAGTCACGTGCGCCAGACCGCACTGCGACAAGCAGCGGCATTCCTTTGGCATCGCCAAACTTGCAGCCTATGATCTTCTCCATGTTCTTCATTCCGGCTTCCATCTCGGCCTGAAGCGTGGAGGGATAAGTGCGCTTGTTGGCGTAATAATAAGTACAGACCTCAGTCGTGATCGTGAATCCTGGAGGCACTGGAAGACCGATGCGGCTCATCTCCGCGAGGTTTGCCCCCTTGCCCCCCAGTAGCGCTTTCATTGTTCCGTTACCATCTCCCTTGCCTGCCCCGAAGGAGTAAACGTATTTCACTTTGCTACTGATGTTGCTCGCGGTCTTTGCCATAGATGTTGCCGTATTAATCGGAGTGGTTGGTTGTGCTTGTTGAGTTAAAGCGCGGATTTATAACCTGAGATTATAGGATGCAAGCATAAGTTGACAATCAAAAGTTGGCGCTCATCACATGCATGGCCACATCACACATGGTTTCATAGGTTGTTGTTCCGCTACCTGGCTATGAACAAAGACTTCTGCGGTGCCTCATCTAGTGTTGACGTGCGCAGCCATTTCTGATTTAACGTTCATCAAGATCATTGGTTGAGCCTTCGTGTAATAGCGGTGGGCGGCCAGTAGCAAACAAACCATCCCATGAAAACAAATACTTCGATTCTACACAAACTTCATCGCGGCTTCACTCTCGTGGAGTTGCTCGTGGTCATCGTCATCATTGCCATCCTAGCCGCACTTGCTGTGCCAGTAACCAACATCGTCATGGCAAGAGCCAATGCCCTGCGCATTAAGGCAACCATGAAGGACATTCAGGTGGCGATCGGCCACTATCGCACGGAGTACAACCGCTTCCCGCTTGATCCCTCCCAGCTCGGCGGTTCCAGTGATACCGACATACCCCCGTTCCTCACGGATGGAAATGTCAGCACCATCAACATCCTGATGGCGATGACTGATCCCGGTGCGGACCCCAATATGAACTCACGGCAGATCAAGTTTGTGGACTTGCCCATGGCAAGGAACGGCTTGTTCGGGGTTGTTGACCCGAGTGGCGGCACGGGCACAGGCACTCCCCTACGGTTGGTGGATATCTGGGGCCAACCGTACAGCATCTCGATGGACACGAATTATGACAACCGCATTGAGAACCCAGACACCAGCAATGTGGATCTGCTGATCTCCAGCAAAGCTCCACAGTTTTTGCCCAGCACCTCGGCAATTTACAGCTATGGCCCGGACAAAATCCCCCAGACGAAGGACGACATCGTCTCGTGGCGTTGAGCTTAGTCGCAGTCAGTTCAAATCAAAAGCGTAATCCGCCACAGGTCGTGCCCTCTGTGGTCGTGCGCCATGCAGCAAACCAGCGATTGCTCCTATCTTGTGTGCGCTGCAAGAGCTACAGCGTCTCCCGCGCTTCTATGCTCATGCCAGATACGAGCACCAAACCCATCCACACAAAGCCTTCGGCGGGTTTTTATGACCTGGCGATGGCCGATGACGAGCCGGTAGGTGTGCCCCCGATCCTCGATCTGCCGGGCGTGGTGATCGCGGGGCGATATAAGCTAAAGTCGGTCCTGGGCGAGGGCGGCACTTGCTATGTGTGGCGGGCGGAGCAGATGCAGCCGGTGCAGCGAGATGTGGCCATCAAAATCATCCGGCCAGGCCTGGTGGCAGAACCCATTTCAGCGCGGTTCAATCGCGAGCACCAGTTGCTTGCGCGGATGGAGCATCCCAACATCGCCGCCGTGTTTGATGCTGGCGAGCTGCCAGACGGGCGGACTTACTTTGTGATGGAGATCGTCTCCGGCGAGCCGATAACACAATGGTGCGAGCGGCATGAGGCGACCGTGGATGAGCGGCTGGAAGTTTTCCTCCAGGCCTGCCAGGCCGTGCAGCACGTGCATCAAAAGGGCATCCTGCATCGTGACCTGAAACCCTCCAACGTCATGGTGACGACGGTCAGCGGGAGGCCTTTGGTGAAGGTGATTGACTTTGGCATCGCCAAAGCACTGGAGGGTGATTTGGTCCTGGGGCATGACGTCACCCTGCGCGGCATGGTGCTGGGCACGCCGCGCTACATGAGCCCAGAACAAGCCGGCCTGACAGGGCAGGATGTGGACACACGCTCTGACGTTTATGCTCTCGGCGTGCTGCTCTATGAACTCCTCACCGGCACCACACCGATCATGGATGGTGATGAAAAGGATGTGCCGCTGCCAGCGCTTCTGCATCGTGTGCGCCAGACTGAAACTGAGCTGCCCAGCCGTCGCATCACCCATGTCGCGATGGTTTCCGCCAGCCGCCCAGCTACGCCGAAGCTCAGCGTCCGCGAATTGCGCGGTGACCTCGACTGGATAGTGCTGCGCGCTTTGGAAAAAGACCGCGAGAAGCGCTATCCCACCGTCCTTACCCTAGCGGAGGACATTCAAAGACACCTGCGTGACGAGCCGGTCAATGCCGGACCTCCCGGCATGAGCTATCGGGTGAAAAAATGGTTTATCCGGCATCGCAGCAACGTCATCAGCGCGGCGGCAGTGCTTGTATCGCTCGTCGGCGGAATAGCGGCGACATGGCTGGCGCTTGGGCGTGAGGAACTGCAGCGCATTGAGGCCCAGAAGCAAAGACAGTCCGCGCAAACACAGACTAACTTGGCCAAACAAGTAGGCGACCAGTTGCAAGAGTTGCTCGTCAACGCCCGCAAGCACGCCGAGGCCGGCATGAACACGCAGATGCTGCGCAATCTCGCCGATGAATGCGCCGCCAGCATGTCACGCTTCGCCGATCAGCCTGCGGCGGAAGCGCAGCTTGCCAGCCAGCTCGCCCACCTTTACTCCGCGCTGGAGGAGCGCTCACGCGCCCTGCCCTGGTTTCAGCGCCACTGGGAACTGCTGAAACAAACCCAGGGAGAAAACTCACGCGCCACCCTGCGCGCGCTTTTCGAGCTTGGCTGGCGCTCCCTCGCGCTGAGCAAGCGCAGCCAGGCCGTGGAGTACCTGCGTGCGGCGGCGGAAGGCTACGAAAATCTGCCCGATGCCGACGACAACACGCGTAACCGCGCCCTGCTCGCCCGCAAGGAACTCGCCCGTGCCCTGTCCGCGATGGGGCGTCATGATGAAGCGATCCAGTTGTTCACCGATGTGCTGGGCAAGAAAGGTGAAAACGACCCGCTCGAAGCTGCCGCCTGGTTGCGGGAGCAGGCCGAGGTGTACCGCACCGCAGGTCAGCTCAGCGAGTCCGCCGCCGCCCTCCAGCGCGCCTTGGAGCTGCTGACCCAGGATGAAAAGCATGCAGGCATGCGTGCCTTCATTCTCGGCAGCGTGGCGACCACCACCCGCATGAGCGAGCACTATGACGAAGCCCTCGCAGCCTCCGCTGAGCGACTGCGTCTTATTGAAGCCGAAGTTGGTCCCAGCCATTCCCGCCTGCTCAATGCGCTCATCGAACATGCCTTCCTTTCCTGCAAATGCCCTGGCTGCCCTGGGGGAGAAGAAGCTGCCCGCCGCGCCCTGCGCATCGCCCAGACCGTCGGCCACGAATCCCGCCTCGCCGATGCCTGGACCGCCCTGAGCGAGGTTCTGCGCATAAGCCGCCGCTTCAAAGAATCCGAGCAAGCCACCCAAGACGCCATTGCCGAGGTCAGCCAGACCAGGGCCGAGCACTGGCGCGTGCTCGAGTTGCATCGCCGCCTTGGTGATCTGCTCGTCGCTAGTGGTCAGTTCGAGAGGGCGCTCGAAGCGTACGAAACCGCTGCTGCGACTTGGTTCACCCAGCCCACGACCGGTCGCGCCATCGAGAAGGAGCGCCTCATCTTCGAAAGCATCATCGCCTTCTGGAAACAGGCCGCCCTAGCCAAATCACCCATCGCCAATGAAAATAAGCTCGCCGAATGGCAGCACAAGCTCCAGGAATGGGAGGACACCCAACCGCCGGTGCCTAGCGCGCGCGGCCCCCCCCCCCACCTTGGCATTCCCTGATCACAGGCCGCGCCGCTAGCCCATTGCCGAAGAACGGAGTCAGTCTTCATGCCAGATGACCTCGTTCTCCATGTTGTAAAGGTTAATAGGATGCATTGAATACATGGCGTCTTTTGTCTTTCGCATCTTTTCTGCGCGCATTGGCTTCTGTTGGATTTGCGCGCCAGCTGCGGCAGTGCGCAGGATAGGGGGCTTGGGAAGGAGCGCACCTCAGTCAATTGATTGACAGCCTAGATGGCCATCCTCCATAGATGCTCATGCTCCCTTACTGGACTGTACTGCCTTTCGTCGCGCTGTTGCTGTGCATCGCACTCATGCCTTTGCTGGCGGCGCATTTCTGGGAGCGGTATTACCCGAAGGTGGCGGTGGGGCTGGGGCTGGTGACGGCGGTTTATTACCTCGCGGTGCAGCGGGACTGGCATCCGCTCCAGCACGCGGCGCACGAGTATGTGAGCTTCATGGCGCTGGTGGGATCGCTCTTTGTCATCTCGGGCGGGATCAACATCCGCGTGAAGGGGGAGGCGACACCGCTGCGCAACACGGTGTTTCTCGCCATCGGCGCGGTGCTGGCGAATGTGATCGGCACCACGGGAGCGTCCATGCTGATGATTCGGCCTTGGATCAAAATGAACCGGTATCGCGTCACCGGCCTTCATGTGGTGTTTTTCATCTTCATCATCAGCAATGTGGGCGGCTGCCTGACTCCTGTGGGCGACCCGCCGCTGTTCCTGGGCTTCCTGCGCGGGGTGCCGTTCTGGTGGGTGCTGGAGCATTGCTGGCTGGGCTGGCTGGTGGCAGTGGCGCTGCTGCTGGCGGTTTTCTTTGTACTCGATACACGCAACTTTCGCCGCGCACCAAAGGCAGTGCGGGAGATGGAGACGATGGAAGAGCACTTCTTCATTCGCGGGCTGCCGAATCTGGGTTTCCTCGCCCTGGTTCTGGGAGCGGTCTTCCTGCCGAAAAGTGTCCAGGATATGGTAATCTGTGGTGTGTTGAGCGTGCCCGCGCTGGTGATGATCGGGGCGGCGGTGGGATCGTATTTCACCAGTAGGCCGGAGATCCATGAGGCGAATGATTTTAATTTTGGCCCGATGAAGGAGGTGGGTTTCTTGTTCATCGGCATCTTCCTCACCATGATCCCGGCGCTGCAAATCCTGCAAAGCGGCGAGGCGGTGAAGCTCAGCACGCCGCTGGGCTACTACTTCGCCACCGGCGCGCTCTCCGCCTTCCTGGACAATGCGCCGACGTATCTGAGCTTCTTGGCGGCGGCGATGGGCGCAGAGAATCTGAGCGTGGAGAAGACGGCGGATGTGATCCACTACGCGGACATGCATCCGCACATCCTCATGGCGATCTCCATGGGCGCGGTGTTCTTTGGCGCGGGCAGCTACATCGGCAATGGGCCTAACTTCATGGTCAAGGCCATCGCCGAGAAGGCGGAGGTCCACACGCCGGACTTCCTGCGCTACATGTGGCAGTTTTCGATTCCGCTGCTGTTGCCGATTCTGATCATGGTGGGATACCTTCTAATCGCGGGCGAGCAGTGAAGGCGTGACGGAATCTTTACGATGCAAATGCTGCGGTGATGAAAAAATAGCCTGACAAGGGATGACGCACTGTTCATCCTGAGGTGCTCAGCTTTAAATAATCCCCCTCATGAAAGGCAACCTTCTCCTGGCAGTCATCGGCGGTTTGATCGCATCCCTCGTCGGCGCGGCCATCTGGGCGGGCGTGACGGTTACCACTCAGTATCAGATCGGCTGGATGGCGATAGGCGTGGGTTTCCTTGTGGGCTATGCGGTCCGCTTTCTGGGGAAGGGCAGCAGCGTGGCCTTCGGGGTAGTAGGAGGCGCTTTTGCCCTCATTGGCTGCGCTCTTGGCAACTTGCTCTCGACCGTCGGCTTCTTAGCACAGGAGACCCGGACGGACGTCCTCGAGGCGATGACCAAGTTTGACTGGTCGCAATCCTTCGTGGTGCTTCAGTCCACCTGGCAGCCGATTGATCTACTCTTTTACGGCATCGCCCTTTACGAAGGCTTCAAGCTATCGCGGGTGCCAGAGCTTCAGTAGCGCACCGCTGGCGCACAACTTGCCCTGTCCTGGGCGATTGCCTGTAAAGAGGACGTGCCATGTCTCTTGCCCGTGCGTATCCCTTGCTCTAATCATCGCGCCCCCCTCGACAGTCCATGCGAATCCTTCACCTCACCCCCGGCACGGGCAGCTTCCACTGTGGCAGTTGCCTGCGGGACCACGCGCTTATCAAGGCTCTGCGCGCACGCGGTCATGATGCCATGATGGCACCGCTTTACCTCCCCCTGGTCACGGACCGCGAGGTGTCGAACCCCGAATTACCGGTGCAGGCAGGCGGCATCTCCCTTTACCTCCAGCAAAAGGCACCCCTGCTGCGCTACCTGCCGCGTTTTGTCCATCGCTGGCTCAGCCAGCCCGCGCGTCTGCGCTTTGCCTCCCGCTTTATCGGCATGACCAGCGCGCGCGATCTGGGAGAGATGACACTCGGCGCGCTCCTGGGCGAGGAGGGGCGCCAGTGGGCCGAGTGGCGGCGGCTGATCGAGTGGATAAAGTCGGATGCCCGCCCCGATGTCATCTCCCTTTCCAACGGCCTACTCATGGGCCTGTGCCAGGTCATTCAGCGCGATCTCGGCATCCCCGTCATCGTCTCGCTCCAAGGGGAGGACTCCTTTCTCGACACGCTGGTGGAGCCGTATAGCGAGCAGTGCTGGGCCGCCATGCGGACGAACGCACAGTTTGTTACCCGCTTCGTCGCCCCCAGCCGTTTCTATGCGGACACGATGCGCTACCGTCTCGGCGTGGGGGCGGAAAAGATGGCCGTGGTGCTCAATGGCATAGACATCTCCTCCTTCGCCGCCGCAAAGCCCGACCAAAACTGGCCCACCATCGGCTTCTTCGCGCGCATGATTCATGGCAAGGGGCTAACCACCCTGGTGGATGCCTACATCCTGCTGGTGAAGCGCGGCAGCGTGCCCCGGCTCAAGCTCAAAATCGGTGGTGCTAAAACCCCGACAGACGAAAAATACCTCGCCGATCTCCAGGCAAAGCTGGCCGAGAGCGGCTGCGACAAACGGGTCGAGTGGCATCCGAACCTCAGCTTCGGCGACAAGGTCAAATTCTTCCGCGACCTCACCGTCTTCTCCGTCCCCGCCACCTATGGCGAGGCATTTGGCCTCTACGTCATTGAGTCCATCGCCAGCGGGGTGCCCGTGGTGCAGCCCAGACACGGTGCTTTCCCGGAGCTAATCGAGGCCACCAGTGGCGGTGTGCTATGCACTCCCGATGACGTGCCTGCCTTGGCAGATGCACTAGAGTCCCTGCTGCTAGACAGCCAGTTGCGCGAACGCCTCACCATCCAGGGCATGATCCGCGTGCGGAGCGAGTTCAGTGCCGCAAAGATGGCCGAGCGCTTCGACGAGGTGCTGCGGAATCTCAAAGCCTAGGCCGGAGAGCAAAGCCCGCGTTCACTCCACATGCGTCCCATTTTTCTCCAGCTTCCGCACCCGCGCGGAGAGTTGTGGTAGGCGACTCACTCCGGCGATGCGGCGGCGTTCCTCCATCACCGGCACGGCGGGAAAGCCCATGTAGATCATCTTTCCCGCCGGGATGTCCTTGGTCACCCCACTACGACCGCCAAGCGTGACGTATGACCCCACGGACACATGCCCCGCCACACCACTCTGGGCTGCGATCACGACATAGTCACCGATCACCGCGCTGCCAGCGATCGCTGTGCCAGAGACGATGATGCAGTGTTTTCCGACCACCACGTTGTGACCGATCTGCACCAGATTGTCTATCTTCGTCCCCTCGCCGATCCAGGTCCGACCAAAGCGTGCCCGGTCCACCGTTGTCCCGGCACCGATCTCCACATCACTGTCCACCTGCACGATGCCCGCCTGGCGCACCTTGCGGTGTCGTCCCTTTTCAAACTCATAGCCAAACCCATCTGCGCCGATCACGCAGCCGGAGTGCAGGATGACCCGCTCCCCAAGCTCGCATGCCTCCTGCACGGTGACATTGGGAAACAGCTTTGAGTCCGAACCGATCACGGCCCCCTGTCCCACATAGCAGCCTGCGCCTATCTCTACCCCGTCGGCGATCACTGCCCTGTCGGCGATCACCGCGCAGGCTCCCACGGAGATTTTGGTCAGGTCAGCTTTGACTCCCTTGCCAATCACCGCGCGCGGATGGATGCCCGCTCTGAAAGGTGCCGCGTGGAAGCCATAAACATCCACCACTTTTTCAAACGAGCGCGAAGGATCATCCACGACGATGCAGGCCACGTTGTCGGGAAAGCTATCGAGAGCAGGTGGCACCAGCACAGCGCTGGCCTGTGTCTTGGCTAGCCGATCCTTGTAGCGGGCGTCATAATAGAAGCTCAAGTCCCCCTGGCGTGCCTCTTTGAGGGAGGCAAAGCCACTGACGACAGCGGTGGGGGCACCCTTGACAAGCTGCCCCCCCAAAAGCTCGGCCAATTCAGAAAGGGCGATTTTCATGGACGTTGTTCATCTCACAATCCAGCGCAGCACGCGAGGACAGAGTGAACAATTTGTGCGCCAAAGTCTATCCGGGCACACTACAGCCCCACGCAGTACAGCTTGTCCTGCGTGCGGATGAAAAGGCACCCACCTGCCACCGCGATGCTGCTGCGGCAGCTCGCCGCGTCACCATTGGGTTTGCTGCCATCCCCCATCTCGTTCACGGACAGCAGTTCGAACTTCTCCCCGCCCGCCTTCACTACATACACTTCACCCCAGAAGTTCGTCATATAAATTTTTCCGTCTGCCACCGTCGGGCTGCTCTCAAACTTGGCTTTGCTGCCCGTCTCCCCCGTCCAGATGACCTTTCCCGTCTTCGCCTCCACGCGGCTGACCGTCCGGCGGCCACTGTCCAGGACATAAAAGCTGCCCTCGTAAAAGGCGGGCGTTGAAACATCTGTCGTCACCACCTTCGGATCACTCGTCCACAGCGGCGGTACCGTGCCCTTGCTATCCAGCGGCATGGCAAAAACGGGCGAGTTCTTTGGCGCGCATACCAGCGCGATGCCGTCCCCCACTACGGGCGAGGGCACTAGACGGAAAAATTTGTTATACCCTTCCCCAGCCGCGTTCCATGTCGTTAGCCGCGCCCGTTCCATCCCTGTCGCGGCATCGTGCAGTGTCAGTGTGTCCCCGCCAGAGATGAGCATTTTGCGCCCGCCTGCATGGTCGCAGAAAATCGGGGAGCTGAAGGCTTCCAGCGACTCTACCTGCGCAGGCGTGGGCCGCAGGTGCTTCCACAGATCCTTCCCAGTCGCCGGATCCAGGGCCAGGATGTAACTCGTCATGTCCTTCCCCGGGGTTCCTTTCGCGAAGCCTTGGAACTCAAAGGTCACATCCCGCTGCAGTACCTGGATATAGAGTCTGCCACCATCCAGCGCCGGGCTGCTGCCGTAGGTCCACTGGGTGGCGAAGGCACCGTGCGTCTCCTTAAAGTCGCGCCGCCATTGTAGCTTCCCCGCCAGGTCATAGCAGGCCGCCACCGCATCTGCGAACAGGAAGACCACGCGCTCACCATCCGTCACCGGGGATGGGCTGGCCAGGTTGCTCTTGTTGTCCCATTGCAAACCACCCTCTGAGACCACACTGCGCCACAGTTCCCGCCCCGTCTTCGCGTCGTAGCAAAGGCCCACGAGCTGCTTCTTGTCCATAATCGGTGCCGTAAGGAAGACCTTGTCCCCCCAAACCACGGGCACCGAGGCTGAAATCGCGGGCACTTCCACATACCAGTTCACGTTCTCCGACTTTCCGAACTTCACCGGCAAGCCTTTCTCTGGGCTAGAGCCATCCTGGTTAGGCCCGCGCCAGCAAGGCCAGTTAGCAGCAGAAGCAAAGGAGACCGAGACAGCGAGGGAGAGAAGCGTAATTTTCATGCGTGTGAAAGGGGGAGCGGAAACGCAGGCAATTGTCCAGATGTTTTCACCATCAGGTCAAATTGCTCCCCCCACCGCTCCAGTGAGGCCAGTTAGAGTGTTTCTGCGCACTATTCCGTCCTTGGCTTCGGGCGGAAGCGGAACTGAAATTTTGAAGACTTGGGCTTCTCCTCCGGCGGGGGCGGCTCGGTCTTCTCAGGTTCGGGAGGTGGCATTGGCTTCTCTTCCGGCTTAGGGGCGGGCTTAGGGGCGGGCTTTGGTGTGGACTTGGATTTGGATTTCGTTGTTGTCGGCGGCTTTGCGGTGGTTTTGGACTTCGGCTTATCCTCGGTCGCTGCTTCTGTCTTCTGTGGCGACTTCGACTTTGGCTGTTCTTCGCTGCTGGGCTTGTCCGTCGTTTTCGGAGGTGACTCCTCACCGCCTTCGGGTTTCATTTCGGGTGCTTCTAGTAGCTTGGCTTTTGGTACTTCGGTTATGTTGATCTCGATTTGCTTCTTGGCGGCGGTTTGAGAGGTGACTTTTACGGGTGTCCGCGTCGGAGTCAGAGTGGTTTTTGAAATTGTCTTTGGTGCCGGCGATACCTTCGCCACGGCCTGCGTCTGCTCGGCGATCTTGTCGAGCTGCTCTTTTTCCGGCTTGGTCTTCAGGCCCGCTAGGTAGGCCACCACGTCCCGCACCTCGCGCGGGGTTAGGATGCCGAGCATGGGCGGCATCATGGACACGGGCGGTGTCTGCATGGCAATCTCCTCGCGCGGGATTTCCTTCGTCGTGCCATCGGCCAGGCGCAGGGTGATGGCGGACTTGTCCTCCTGGGAAAGTGCGCCCGCGATGCTTTTGCCATCTTTGAGGGAGACAGAGACAAAGCCGTAGCCGGAGGCGATCTTTGCCACCGGATTTACCAGAGACTCCAGCAACTCCGCGCGGGTGCGCAGCAGGCCCACTCCTTTGAGCAGCGGGCCGACCAGGCTGCCTTCCTTGGCCTCGACGGTGTGGCAGGCTAGGCAGTTCGCGCCCAAGTGGTTGTTCACGATGTCTTTGCCGTTCGCGCTGTCGCCTCCTTCCAGTAAGTCATTGCGTGGGACACTGGTGCGGTATTGTTGGAAGTAAGCTAGCTTCTCCTCCAACGCCGGGTAGGCCTGCACCGCCTCCAGCACATCCAGGTTTAACCCTGCCTCAACTTTCCCGGCAGAGAGGCGCTGTAGCCAGGCTTCCACGAGGGCTTCCGCCTCCTTACCTTTGGCGGCGGTCAGCAGCTTCAATGCGGCTTGCTTTTCCACCAGTGTGCCCTGTTCCAGCACGCGCGCTGTCTCACTAATAGCGTTGTCCTTTTGCTGCGCATAGGTCTGCCGGAGTGCCTCCATGCGCAGCTCTGCGGGCACTGCCTTCCGCGCGATACCCAGCGCTTCTGCAAAGGCGGGTTCAGCCGCGTGCTGGGCAGCCATGAGCCGCAGCGCACCGACGCGCAGCGGTGCTTTGGAGTCCGTGTCGGCGATGATCTCGCGTAGCGCGGGTGCCTCCATCTTCATGGACAGCTTCACCAGCAGCTCGATCACAGCGGCCTTCATGTCCGGTTCACGCAGCGTCAGAACCTCCGACATCCACGGCTGCAGCACATGTGCGGCGATGACCTCGGTGTCGCGTGGCTGGAAAATGCGCGCCACACCATCCACCCGGTCCAGGCGCGGTGGCTCGGTGAAGATGACCAGGTTTTGCAGCGCTGTGACACCGTTGTCATCGCGGTGCTTCAGTGCGAACTGGAGTAAGCGTGAGGCATGGACAGGATCCCCCAGGCGCAGGTTGGCATTCATGGCGCGGCGCAGGGTCGCCTCTGGCAGCGTGCGCTCCGCCTCTAGTAGGGCGGCGAGTTTTGGCAGCGCCTCTGGGATGCCTTCGTCATCGTGGATGGCGCGCGCGACCTCATCAACGATGGCGTTGTTGGCATCTGCCAGATAGGCCGTGATGAGTGGCGAGCGCTGCCGCGCCAGTGCCAGGGTGCAGATTAGCCGTTCCGCCACAGAGGCATCCCCAGAGCGCGCCGCCAGTGCCTCCGCCGTCATGCAGCCAGCCAGTCCGGTGACGATGGCATGGCGCATCCAGGGATCATCTGCATCCGCCTCCACTTGGTCCAGCAGGTAAAGCGCCGCATCCGCCACGCGCAGCCTTCCGAGTGCGATAGCCGCATGGAAGCGCACGCGTGGCGACTCGCTTTTCAGTAGGCCGATGAGTAGCCTTTCGGAGGTGCGGTCCACTTTGCCCTCGCTCAAGACTTTGGCGGTCTGGGTCTGGAGTTCCACATCTAGCGCGTCCATGGCCAGTAGTTCTTCCAGCGCCGCCACTTGTGCCTTTCCTTTGCGGAAGCCGATGCCATAACCCCACAGGCCATGCACCCGCGCCAGCAGAGGTGCCTCAACATCCAGCGCCACTGCCATCAGCTCCGCCCACATGCCGCGCTCTGCCAGCGCCAGTTGCGCGCCGAGGCGTACGCGCTGGTCGGCATGGCCGAGTAGTTTTTGCAGATCAGCCACCTCGCGCTGCACAAAGCCGGAGGCTAGCAGAGCCTGCGTTTCCTCCCGCACAGTCGTGTCTTTTTCCTCCAGGTCCGTCTCGTCCACACGCCAGATGGCCCCCTTTTCATCCAGCGGGTAGCCGCCCACCCAGTCTGCCATGTAGAGTGCGCCCTCCGGCCCCCACCCCAGGCCGATGCCCATGATGCCGCTGTGGATCAGCCGCGCCCGGCTCATCTGAAAGGCTGCGCCCCTTGGCTCGATATTGAAAGCCTCCATCCTGCCCGAGGGGAATTGATTGAGGATAAACTGACCCCGCAGATTCGGCCCCAGCGCCGTTCCCGGCTCATGGACAAAGCCCGCCGGGCCGTTCGAGTAGTTCGCTAGCGGCGGCGTGATGAACAGCGGTGGAGTTAGGTTCGCCGCGTCCCAGACGCCCTCGCGCATCCAGCGGCTCTCCGCCTTCATGTACTGGTGGTTACAGCGCCAGCCGCTGTCGCTCTGCTCCGTGATATAGACAAAGCGCTCCTTTTCCCCCGGCATGTCCGCGTCATTGTCCACGCCAAACATATTGCCGAAGTCGTCGAAGGCGATCTCCTGCACATTTCGAAGCCCGTGCGCATAGACTTCAAAGCCTGTCCCGTCAGGCTCCACCCGCATCACGCAGCCCTGGTGCGGGTAATACCATTTCTTTCCCTCTTTGTTGATCACGCTCACGCCTTTGTCCCCGATGCTCCAGTAAATGCGCCCGTCCGGCCCCAGGCGCGGCCCGTGCATGTCATGCCCCGCGTAGGCGATGTGTAGGCCAAAGCCGTGCGCAACCACCTCCCGCACATCCGCCACGCCGTCATCATCCGTGTCCTTCAGCCGCCACAGGTCCGGCGCGATCGTCGCATAAACCCAGCCATTGTGGTAAAGAATGCCCGCCGCGATGCCCGTCACCTCCGTGTTAAAACCCTCCGCAAAGATCGTCTTCTTGTCGGCCGTGCCGTCCCCGTCCGTGTCGCGGAGCTGGTAGATGCGTTCGCTGTGGACTGTCAGATCCTTCCAGTCAATTGAGCCGTCCTTGTTGTGGTCCTTCAGCCCGCCGCGCGGCAGACGTAGCTTTCCGGGAGCTAGCTCGCGTTTGAGGAACTCCCGCTTTGCCTCCACACTGTCCAGCGCCACATCATCGGGAATCCAGAGGGTGTGCTCACGAATGTCCAGGTCTGCCACCTTCCGCCGCGTCGTCGCCGCCACATACACGCGGCCTTTCTCATCCACCGTGCAGGCCACCGGGTCTGGCACATTCAGATCACCCGACCAGCGGTGCACGGAGACCTGCGCGACCAGGTTAGGAAGATACGCCAAAAGGAGGAAGGGGATCAGGGGACGCATGGACATGAGTTCTGTGGACTGAAAGGCAGGGTAGAAGCCGCGTCGCATCAAAGCGACGTAAGATGAAAACTCAACGACCAAGACGTTCCTGGCAAAAAACGCGGAGGATTCCAACTCCTGCACACGCTCAGGCCGCGCCCAGGATCGCCTCCGTCATGCGCATGGCCTCCACACTGGGCCGCACCTCATGCACACGGACGATACGCGCGCCCAACTCGCGCGCATGAGAGGTCAGCGCCACCGTGGGCCAATCGCGGTCGGCGATGTCGTCGGTTTCCAGCAGGCGACTGATCATGCTCTTGCGTGAGACGCCGACCAGCACCGGGCGGCCTGCCACGCCCAGCGTGGGCAGCGCCTGCATCAGCGCCACGTTGTGCTCCAGCGTCTTACCAAAACCAAAACCGGGGTCTAGCACGACGCGTTCCGGGCTGATGCCCGCACGCTCCAGATGGCGTAGCCGGTCAGCGAAGTAGGCGCGCACCTCTGCGACCACGTCGTCATAATGTGGCTGCTGCTGCATCGTGCGCGGCGTGCCGGTCATGTGCATGATGACCAGCCCGGCGTCGCAGGCGGCGGCCATGCGCGTCATGGCAGGGTCGGCGCGCAGTCCGGTCACGTCATTGATGATGTCCGCCCCTGCCGCCACCGCCGCGCGCGCCACTGCCGCCTTCATCGTGTCAATGGAGATTAGTGTGCGCGTCTGCGAGCGCACCGCGCGGATGACCGGCAGCACGCGGCGCAGCTCCTCCGCCTCCTCCACCGGCTCCGCGCCGGGCCGGGTGGACTCACCGCCGATGTCGAGGATGTCCGCGCCCTCCGCCACGAGGCGCAGCGCGTGCTCCACCGCGCGTCCGGCATCAAGGAAGCGGCCGCCGTCGGAAAAAGAGTCCGGCGTGACATTGACGACGCCCATGACCATGCCGCGAAGGCTGAGGTCGTGCTGCTGTGCTTGGATGCGCCAAAGGAGGTTCATGACAGCATTTCATGCCAGATGCGCCGCGCTGTAAAGCCCCGGCGACAAGCAATTCGCCTCGCAGCCAGCAAGCTGCGGGACTACAGCGATGGCGAGCCACCGCACTCCACGGCTTTTAGCAGTGTGGCTAGTGGTGTGGAGGCTGCTTTTCCCACGCTGACGACCTCGGCATGGTCCAGTGTCTGTGGCGCAAGTCCAGCAGCCCAATTCGTTAGCAATGAGATGCCGGCCACTTCCATTCCCAGCGCGCGCGCCTGGATGGCCTCCGGCACTGTGGACATGCCCACGGCATCCGCGCCCATGACCGCCAGCATCCGCACCTCCGCCGGGGTCTCATACTGCGGGCCGGGCACGGCGGCATAGACACCCTGGTGCAGCGTGATTCCCTGCTCCTGCGCCGCCTTGAGAAAGCGCTGCCGCCACGCGCCGTCATACACCGCGCTCATGTCATGAAAATGCGGCCCGCCTGTCAGCGGCGATGCGCCGAGCAGGTTCAGGTGGTCGGTGATGATCATCAGCCCGCCGACGCTGAACGCGCGGTTGATGGCCCCCGCCGCATTGGTGAGCACCACACGCCTGACGCCCAACGTGTGCATAAGGCGGACGCCCGCCGCAGCCTCGTGCGCGCTAATGCCCTCATAGCAGTGCCGCCGCCCCTGCGCGATGAGCAGCGGCCTGCCCTGCCAGCGCGCCAGAACAAAGCGCCCCGCGTGACCCGGCACTGTCGCCGCGCCCATGCCGGGCACATCCGCATAGGCCACCGCAGTCTCGACACCAAAGGCCTCTGCCACCGCCCCCAGGCCAGAGCCAAGCACGATGGCGGTCTGCGGACTGGCGGCTGCGATCAAGGACAGGCTCATGAGGGATCAATCCTCCGGCATCGGTCGGTCCTTGGTTTCCGGCAGGAACATCAGCGCCACGAGGCCGAGGAGGAACACGCTGCTCATGTAGGTGCAGGCGGTGCGGAAGGCCTCCAGCTTTGCCTCTGGCGTGGTGGCACCGGCTTTCAGGGCAGCCTGGAGACTGCCCAGGGTGAAGGGGCCACTGGCGGCGACGAAGCGGCCCACGTTGTAGCAAAAGCTCGTGCCCGTGCTGCGCAGGCTGGTCGGGAAAAGCTCTGGCAGGTAAATGGCGAAGCCGGCAAACAGCGCGAGCTGGCAAGCACCCATGATGGCGCTCATCCAGATATCGCCACGGCCATTGAAAAGCTGAAAGTAACCGATGGTGGCCACCAGCGCGGCGATGTAGGCGATGGCGAAGGACTTTTTCCGGCCAATGCTCTGCGCAAACTTCGTGAAGGCCAGCATCCCGAAGAATGCGCCGATGTTCTGCACGATGGAGTTTACCCCGATCCAGTAGGTTTTCTGCCCGGCGATCTTGTCAGCCGCTACGCCCTCAGCCTCCAAAGAGCGCTGCATGACATCTCCCACCAGTTCAGGGCTGAAAAAGCCGATGCCCCACAATCCAATCACGCCCGCCACACACAGTAGCATGCCCAGCAGTGCCGACTTTCGCCAGCGCACATCGCCGAGCAGTGCGGAGTAGGAGCCAAATTTGACGCCCGTGAGCTTGCCTGCCGCGCGCGCATTCACCCACTTTTCCGGCTCCTTCAGCCGCACCTGGATGAAGACACACAGGAAGGCAGGCAACGCGCCGATGAGAAACATGTACTTCCAGGCCGTGCCCGGCTCAATGGCCTTCGTTCCCTCCAGATGCCCCATGTACATACTGATGAGGCCAGCGGTCACATTGCCCACAGCGGACAGCGCTTGCAGCGTGCCCAGGGCACCCGTGCGCGCGCGGTCAGGCAGCGTGTCGGCGACGAGAGCGATGGCGAGACCAAAGACACCACCGACACCCAGGCCGGTGAGGAAACGATAGATGGCAAAGTCAATCCAGCCTTTTGAGAAAGCTGAGAGACCGGTGCAGACGGAGTAGATGAGCACCGTTATGGTCAATGTCTTCGCCCGGCCAATGCGGTCGCCCACCGAACCAAAGATGAGACCACCCGTGGCCCAGCCAGCGACGAAGATGGATGTGGCATAGCCGCCATACTTGATTGGGTCCATACCGGGCGGCAGCAGCGCCTTCATCGCAGAATTGCGCGCCAGCAAGAAAAGCTGCTGGTCCAGGCAATCAAACAACCACGCCAAGCAAGCCATGCTGAAAACGAACCAATGGTAGCCGCTGAGTTGTTTGTACCAGGGGGCGTTGACGTCGGGGAGGGGGGCGGACTGGCTCATGGGCGCGGAGAGTGAAGCAAGCGCGTGCGCGAGGCAATCACGAAATGCGCCCCTGCCGCAGCATCACCACCGCATTGTGCCCACCCATGCCGGAGGCGATCTTGAGCAGGCGGGCGCTTTTGGGCAACGCCGCAGGGTTTGTGGGAAGGAACAGTGCGTCAGGAGCGGTCAGTCCGGCCAGGTTGCCAGGAAGTGCCCCCCGGCGCATCGCTGCGGCCAGCAAGGCCACATCCAGCAGCCCGCTGGCCCCCAGGGTGTGGCCTGTGAAAGGTTTCAGCAGCAGCAATGGCGGCACATTTGGATAGGCCGCACGCAGCGCGTTCGCCTCGGCGGCGGCGTGGTTCGGCGTCCCGGTGGCGTGCGGGCAGATGAATGCGGGCAGCTGCATGCTGCGCAGGAGTCCGGCAAGCACCGCGCCGTCAGTAGGGACGACGAGGGAATCGTACGCGTCGCTGTTGGCCGCGTAGCTTTCGACTTCGGCCAGTGCTGACAAAGCCCCAACCTCCAACGTGATCGCCACGCCTGCCTCTCCGGGGATAAAACCGCTGGTCCGGGGGCTAAGCGGATCATTCAGGCCATTCGTGGACAGCAGACGCGTCTCCTGAAAGTCGCGCAGCAGCTCCGGCAGCAGCGGCAGGTCCACAGCCACCACGAGCGCGCGCTGTGTCATGCCGGCGCACAGCGCCATCCAGGCCAGGCCCAGCGCGTCCAGCCCGGAGGCACAGCCATTGGAGAGCATCTGCCACGGCCCCTGGATGCCGAGTTCGATGCTCACGGCAGCGGCGATCTCGCTGTGCATCGTGTTGCTGGCGCTGAACCGCTGTGAGGGGCGCCGCCAGGCATTCGCGCGCAGCAGCTCCCCAGCATTGCCACGGCTGCTGCCAGCGAAAAGCCAGGCAGCGCGCGTCTGCTCGGCGCTCCAGCCCGCCTGCGCCAACGCGCCGCGCGCCACATGCACGGCCAGATTGCTCGCAGCGCCATAGCGGCGGCCTTTCAAAGGACTGCGGTCGGCGATGCGCCCGGCCAGCAGTCCGTCCTCAGTGGTCAGTCCCGTGCTGCCCGCACCCCAGCAATCCAGGCTTGCTTCAAGGCTGCTGCCGAGGGCGCAGACCGCCTCGGCGGCCGTGAGGGAGATCGGGGAGCACGACTTTGCAGACGCGGCTACGGTTTCAGTGCTCACAGATCAAATATCTTTCCTGGGTTCAGCAGGCACTCGGGATCAAGCGCGCGCTTGACGCTCCGCATCAGTTCGTAGCTGCTGTCGCCGAGCTGGCGCTTCACAAAGGCCTTCTTTGCCAAACCAACTCCGTGCTCGCCGGTGACGGTGCCGCCGAGCCGGATGGTCTCATTGACGATCTCCTCCAGCGCCACCTCCACGCGGTGCATCTCCTCGTGGTCACGTTCATTGGTCAGGAAGGTGGGGTGCAGATTGCCATCCCCCAGATGGCCGAAGGTGCCGACCTTCAAGCGGTGCCGTTGAGCGCATTCGCGGATGAATTTGACCATGTGCGCCAACTCGGTGCGCGGCACGGTCACATCTTCCAGAATGGTCGTGGGCATCATGCGTGCGAGCGCGGAGAAAGCGCTGCGCCGTGCCGTGGCCAGGCGCGCGCCCTCGGCCTCATCGGCGGCTGCGCGCACATCGCGGGCACCGTTTAGACGCGCCAGTTCCATCATGCGCGCGGCTTCCTCCTCGACCACGAGAGGATGACCGTCGGTCTCCATGAGCACCAGCGCCTCCACATCGGTGGGCAGGCCGATCTTTGCATAATCCTCCACGCACTGCACGGTCACGCGGTCCAGGAACTCTAGCGTGCAGGGGATGATCTTCGCTGCGATGATCGCGCTGATGGTCTCTGCCGCCGCCTCCACGCTGTCGTAGAGCGCCAGCATGGTCTTGCGCGCCTGCGGACGCGGCAGCAGCCTCAGCATGACCTCGGTGATGATTCCCAGCGTGCCCTCGCTGCCGATGAAGATGTCCTTCATTGAGTACCCGGCCACGTCCTTCACGCACTTGTTTCCCAGCCAGGCCAGGGTGCCGTCGGGAAGCACGACCTCCATGCCCATGACGTAGTCCCGCGTCACTCCATACTTCAGCCCGCGCAGGCCACCGCTGTTCTCCGCCACGTTGCCGCCGATGGTGCTGATCTTCATGCTGCCGGGATCGGGCGGATAAAAGAGGCCGACTTTGGCCGCCGCATCATCCACCTCCTTGGTGATCACGCCGCACTGGGCACGCAGGGTGAGGTTCCTTTCATCCACTTCGATGATCCTGTCCATCTGCACCACGCAGATGACCAGGCAACCAGCAATGGGCACGCTGCCACCGCTGAGGCCCGTGCCGGAGCCGCGCGTCACCACAGGGATGCGCGCCTCCCGCGCCAGCCGCACGCAGGCGGCGACCTCTGCGGAGGTGTGGGGGAAAACGACCGCGCCGGGCCGCTGCTTCAGCACCGCCGTGCCGTCGAAGCCATAAGGCAGCACGTCCATGTCCCCGGTGAGCACACGGTCAGGGGAAAGCGCGGCGCAGAGGTGGCTGATAAATCCAGGGGTGACGACATTCACGCCCGCAGTGTGGCAAGGCGTCTCCGGCCATGCAAGCGGCGCAGTCTTTGTCAGCGCCAGTAGCTACTGCGGCGGCGCCTCTTGCGTGTGAAGGATCTCCACACCCCAATGGTGATGGTCAAAGCAGAGATGCCGAAAATACCAAGAATAAAGTAAAGTCCAAGCATGGGACATTCATGCAGCAGCAGGTAGTGTGCCGCGACTGCTTGAGTGCAAAAAGATTGTCGCTTTGAGGCCCGCTACTTCTTCCAGCGGTCATGTCTGCCACGCGGGCGGTGGAAAGAACGCCAGATGCCAATGAAAATGACACACAGCACCGCGAGAAGAATACTGCCGTAAATTTCGATTCCAAGTTCCATAGGCCACACGGTCCGCCGGATGTCGCGACAGAGCTAGCACGGATTAGAACTTTTCCGGTGATTCAGGTAGGCAACTATGTGAGCAGCGATGTCCGGCATAACCCGGCATACAGACCACCTTTTGCCAGCAGTTCATCGTGCGTGCCCTGCTCGATGATCTTCCCGTGCTCCAGCACATAGATGCGGTCAGCGTGGCGCACGGTGCTGAGGCGGTGGGCGATGACGAAGCTGGTGCGTCCCTGCATCAGGCGGTCCAGCGCGCCCTGGATCTGGCGCTCCGTCTCCGTATCCACGCTGGCGGTAGCCTCGTCCAGCAGCAGGATGGGCGGATTCCGCAGCAAGGCGCGGGCGATGGAGAGGCGCTGCTTTTCCCCCACGCTGAGCTTCACCCCGCGCTCCCCCACCTGGGTGTCTAGACCTTTTTCCAGGCGGTTGACAAAGGCGTCCGCATTGGCGCTGGTCAGCGCCTGCCACAGCTCCGCTTCGGTGGCATCGCTGCGACCGATGAGCAGGTTTTGCCGCACCGTGCCATTGAACATGAAGCTCTCCTGCGTGACGTAGCCGATGGCGCGGCGCAGGGAGGTCTTGTTCAACTCATGCACCGGCACGCCGTCAATGGTGATGACGCCCTCCTCGTATTCATAAAAGCGCGTCAGCAGGTTGATGAGCGTGCTTTTCCCCGCGCCGGTCGGCCCCACCAGCGCGATGGTCTGCCCCGGCAGCGCCTCAAGGCTGATGTGATGCACTGTGGGAGTGAAACGGATTTCCTCGTTCGTTTCCGCGTCGTCATCCTCCTCGCCTGCCACCTTGGGAACGAATTTGGAGATTGGTTTTGCGTAGCTGAAGCTCACGTCCTGGTAGCGGACGTGTCCTTTCACCGTCGCCAGGGGGCGGCCGGTTTGCGTGTCGCTCTCCGGCTCGGCGTCCAGGATGTCAAACACGCGCTCCCCGGCGGCTCGGCCTGCCTGCACGATTTGGTTGAGCTGGTGCAGTTGCTCAATGGGGTCGTAGAAGAACTTCAGCAGCAGCAGGAAGGCGGCGAGATCACCTGCATTGATGCGGCCCTCCTTCAGCGCGTGGGCACCCACCCACAGCACCACGACCATCCCGGTGCTGCTGAGAAAGTGCATCCCTGGGCGGTAAATGGCCCACACGCGCATGACGTGCAGCGTGGCCGCCTTCAGCGCCGCACTGACGGTGTTGAAGCGCGCGTGCTCCTCCCGCTCCATCGCATAAGCCTTGATCTGGCGTATGCCGGCCACGTTGTCATGCAGCAGGCTGTTCATGGCGCTACTGGCACGGCGCACGCCCCGGTGGCGGTCGCGAGAGGTGCGCGTGTAGGCGAGCGCCCCGGCGGTGAGGAAGGGCAAGGGGATCAGCGCGCACAGCGCCAGTTCCAGATCCGCGCGGAACATGAAGACGCCCACCACCACGATTTGCAGCACTGCCACCAGCCCCTGCTCGATGCCGTCAATGAGCACCCGCTCCACGGCCGGGATGTCCTCGCTGACCGTCGTCATGATGTCGCCCGTGGGCCGGTTGTCGAACCAGCGCAGCGGCAGGGTTTGCAGGCGCTCATAGATGTCGCTGCGCAGGTCATAGATGACCTTTTGCTCGAAGGTGTTGTTGAGCTGGATGCGCAGGGAGTTGAACAGATGCTGGGCAAAGTAGGCCGCCAGTGCCATGAGCGCCAGCGGGGTCAGGCGGTTCCACTGCGCGCCCGGCACCACCACGTCCAGCACCTCCCGCGTCACCGCCGGGAAGACCACGACCATGAGCGTGCCAGCGATGGCACAGGCGAGCTGGGCCGCCGCCATCAGCGGGTAACGGCGCAGGTAAGTGAAGACGCGGAGGGTGGTTTTCAAGCGGGAGGTGAGTGATACGCGCGATAGCGGGGATTGGCCGGGGAGACAAATGCTTGTCCATTTGTGTCCTTGTTTCTCCCGCTCCGCCTCCTCATTGTCAGCGCGCCATGCCTGACGAACGCCCCCGCAAACCCACCGGCTCCCGCACCCCTTCCCGTTTCAGCCCGCGACCAGGTCCGCGTCCGGACCGCAGCCAGGGTGGCACCTCCTGGGAAAAGTCTGCCGACTGGTACGACCGCATCCTGGGGGAGCGCGGGTCGGAGCTGTACCAGGCCGTGGTCATCCCGCAGTCGCTGGCGTTGCTGGCCCCGCAGCGCGGGGAGCGCATACTCGATCTGGGCTGCGGGCAGGGCGTCTTTTCCCGCGCGCTGGCTGACAAGGGCGCGGCGGTCACCGGCGTGGATGCCGCGCCCTCGCTCATCGCCAAAGCCCGCACCTACCCCAGCCGCACCCCGGTGCGCTACCATGACCGCGATGCGGCGGAGCTGAGCGGGCTGGGCGAATTCGATGCCGCCTCGGCCATCCTGTGTCTGCAAAATATGGAGCACCTGGAGAAGGTATGCGCAGCCTCGGCCGCTGTCTTGAAGCCCGGCGGGAGGATGCTCTGGGTGCTGAACCATCCCGCCTTCCGCATCCCGCGCCAGACCTCCTGGGGGCATGAGGAAGAACGTAAGATTCAGTACCGCCGCGTGGACGCGTATGCTAGCACGCTGAGCATCCCCATCACCATGCATCCAGGAAAGGCGGACAGTGAGAGCACGGTGAGCTTTCACCGCAGCATGACGACGCTAACAGAAGCGGGTTTCAAAGCCGGGATGCAACTCTCTGGCCTGCAAGAATGGTATTCCCACAAAGAAAGCCAGCCGGGTCCGCGCGCACGCGCCGAAAACCGCGCCCGGCGGGAGTTTCCGTTGTTTCTAGCGCTGCTTTGGCGGCGGTAAGTCGGATGTGCGTTGGTGGAAGATCGCAGCGCAGGCACGAAAAAATCAGCGCGCCTCATACATTCTGCTAACCCCATCTTCGCTCTTGCAGCTTTGACGATGAGTGCTTTGTGAAGCCCCCCCGCCCATGCCAGCCGAACTCACCCCCCTCAGCCAGATCGCCGACACCCTGCGCGGCGCGGACCGCATCGCCATCGCAGCGCATGTGCGACCTGACGGGGATGCCGTAGGATCGGTGCTGGGGCTGGCGCTGAGCCTGCGGGCATTGGGGAAAACGGTCTATGCACTGCTAGAGGACGGCGTGCCCTCAAACCTCGCTTTTCTGCCGGGGACTGACACGGTGCTCAGCCCGCCATACGGGGACTTCGAGATTGACGTGGCAGTGGCACTGGACACGGCGACGCATGAGCGCGTAGGGCAGCAAACGGTGGCTGCCCTGGGGCGCGCGCCGCTGCTGGTGAATGTGGACCACCACGCCACGAACCCGTCCTACGGACAGCTCAACCACATTGACTCCGCGCAGCCAGCCACGGGCCAGATCATCTATGAACTGCTGCACGCGAACGACCTGCCAATCACAGAAGCGGTGATGGCGCATCTGTTTGCCGCCATCAGCACAGACACGGGGTCGTTTCAGTTCTCCTGCACCACGGCGCGAACGCATGAGATCGCGGCAGAGATGATGCGCGCGGGCCTAGACACGGCAGAACTGGCACGGCGGCTCTACCAGACCTACCCAGCACGCCGCCTGACCTTGCTGCGGGCCATGCTCAATGAAATGACCTTCCATGCGGAAGGCCGCATCGTAAGCTGGAATCTGACACGCGGGCTGATGGATGAGGTGCAGATGGAGCCGGGGGACACGGAGGGGCTCATTGACACGCTGCGTATGATTGATTCCGTAATCAGCGCGGTGATCTTTGAAGAACTAGAGGATGGCAAAATCCGCGTCAGCGCCCGCTCCAAAGACAATCGGCTGGATGTGTCCGCTGTCTGTGGGCAGTTTGGCGGCGGCGGGCACCGCATGGCCGCAGGTGCACGAATGCGCGCACCAGTGACAGCAGCGGCGGAAACTTTTTTGACAGCTTTAGAACATGAAGTCCGACGACTCGATTAACGGCGTACTGCTGGTGGACAAGGAGCCGGACATGACCTCCCACGACGTGGTGGCCGTGGCACGACGCTGCCTGAATATGAAAAAGATCGGCCACTGCGGCACGCTCGATCCGATGGCTACGGGGATGCTGATCCTGGTGATCGGCAGCGGCACAAAGCTCTCTGACCTGCTGATGAGTGAGGACAAGGAATACACCGGCACACTGCGCCTGGGGGCGACGACTAGCACGCAGGACCGGGAAGGTACGGTGCTAGAGGAGAAGCCAGTGCCCCCCTTCACCCTTGCGGAGGTGCAGGCAGCCTTTGATGGCTTTCGCGGTGATTTTTACCAGACGCCGCCAATGGTCAGCGCGATCAAGATCAATGGGGTGCCCCTCTACAAACTGGCGCGCAAGGGCCAGGAAGTGGAGCGGGAGCCACGCTTTGTGCGTGTGTTTGACAGCCAGATCAGTCGCATCGAGCTGCCGGAAGTGGACTTCCGCGTGGTCTGCACAAAGGGCTTTTATGTGCGGACCTATGCGCATGACATCGGCCAAAAGTTGGGCTGTGGCGCGCACCTGACTGTGCTGCGGCGCACACGCAGTGGGCACTTCAAATTTCAGCCCGGCAATCACACGACATTTTCCGCCCTGAAAGAGGGCCGCCGGGAGGAGGTGTTAGCGGCGATTATGAGCCTCTACGACGTGTCAAAACTGCGCGGGGCCTAGCGAAGGACTGCCGTGGACTACGCCTGCTGCTGCTCCAGGCCGTCTTGCAGAAGGGCACGCTGCCATTCCATCAAGGCGGTAGCCCCCTCAGGCTCGGCGATGACCTGCTCCAACGTGCTGCGGGAGCCAAGAAGGCTGCTTTCGATGTCGATATCTACAGCGATCTTGTCACGGAAGGCACAGAGGCGGTCAATTTGGTCACGCTGAGTATCTGAGAGACGTGCCTTGGCCTTCTTGAGACGCTGTGGCCAGGCCGTCTGACCTGCACGAAAGACGGTGGCGATGAGGTCGTGAAACTCCTTCTTCCAGCGCGGACGCCAGCCGCCGGGCGGGTTCATGACGCCGCCTGCCTCGAAGGTCTCGGCATAGGTGACCATCTGCTTATTCGACATGATGCGGTAGCAGGGGATGTCGCGCTCTGTGGCGATGCCTTCACGCCACTCCCACATGGCTTTGAGAATGGCTAGACCTTTGGGATGCAGGCGACCACTGCCCTGGACACGCCAGGGATCCTCCTTCGGGGCCATGCTGCGCTCGGCCACGTCGGCCTGAAGTGCCTGGCAACTCTGCTCGAACCAGCTTTCGCGGTTCTTTTCCCGGACGATCTTCATCAAATGATCCGCCAGGGGGATGAGGTAGCGGACGTCATCCACGGCGTAGGAGAGCATGTGCTCCGGCAGTGGACGGCGGCTCCAGTCGGCCTTTTGGGAGGCTTTGGAAAGCTGGACACCAAAGACCGAGTGGATGAGTGCGGCGAGGCCGAACTGTCGGAACCCGGCGAGGCGCGCAGCGATCTGCGTGTCCCGCACGACACGGGGTGCCCAACCATAAGTGCGGCGGAGCATGGTGAGGTCGTAGTCAGAGCCGTGGAACCAGAGTTCGTGCTTGTCCAGCAGGGTGAGCAGGCCGGAAACGTCCTCAATGGCCAGCGGGTCCACCAGCGCGTAACGACCGGCGAAGGCGACCTGGAGGAGGCAGAGCTTTTCGTGGTAGTGGTGCAGGGAGTCGGCCTCGGTGTCTAGGCAGCAGCGGTTCTCACCAGTGGCAGCCATGTGGGCCTCCGTTTCCGTGAGCCAGTGCTGGAGATCCCCGGCTGTGTCTATGAAAACAAAATCCCGGGGAGACTCTGCGCCGGGTGTGGTTGGCTGCACCGCACTCATTTTAGTCCGGTGAGGAGGATTTCCGCATTATTACTGGTGCGGTTGATGTTTTTGATGAGCAGTTCCAGAGCCTCGACGGCAGGTACCTGGGCGAGTTGCTTGCGGATGACAGAGACGCGCTTGAACTCATCGGGATGGTAAAGCAGGTCATCGCGTCGGGTGCCGGACTTTAAGACGTGCAGGGCGGGGAAGATACGGCGCTCGCTGATCTCGCGGTCAAGGGTGGCCTCCATATTGCCGGTGCCTTTGAACTCCTCAAAAATCAACTCGTCCATACGGCTCTCCGTGTCCACCAACGCGCTAGCAATGATGGTGAGGCTCCCCCCCTCCTCAACATTGCGGGCGGCCCCGAAGAATTTTTTGGGCTTAGCCATGGCCTTGGCGTCCATACCGCCGGACATCGTGCGTCCTTTGCCGCCAGTGAGGGCATTGTAGCCACGCGCGAGGCGGGTGAGGGAGTCGAGGAGGATAACGACGTCCTTCCCCATCTCCACAAGGCGACAGGCGCGCTCGCGGACAAGCTCGGCGAGTTGGCTGTGGCGCTTCGGACTTTCATCGAAGGTGCTGCTGTAAATCTCGCAACCGGAGACGGATTCCTCGAAGTCAGTGACCTCCTCCGGGCGCTCATCAAGGAGAAGGATGATGAGGGTGATCTCCTTGTGATTGTGGACGATGGACTTGGCGATGTCCTTGAGCAGGATGGTCTTCCCAGAACGGGGGGAGGCGTTGATAATACCGCGTTGACCTTTGCCCAATGGGGCGATGAGGTCCATGATGCGCGCGGAAATAGCGCAGGGCCGCGGCATCTCGAGGATGATCCGCTGGTTGGGGAACATGGCGGTGAGCTTGTCGAAATGCGGCTGCGGCTGCCATGTCTCAATAGGCATACCTTCTACCTCAGTGATGCGGTCTATAGCCAGATATTTGTCCCGGTCCTTCGGAGCGCGGGCAAAACCAGTGATGCGATTGCCAGGGCGGAGATTGAATTTGCGAACGAGGAAGAGGGGAATGAACACATCCTCAGGCAGCGGTGCGAAACTGTACTTTGGATAGCGGATAAGGCCGAAATTGTCCATGCCGATCTCCAGAATGCCATCCACCAAGACACGCGTGCGGTGGTCGGCCATCCAGGCCAAGAGGTCATAAATGATCTGATGCTTACTGCGGCTGGCGTTCATCCGGAAGCCCACGGTTTCGGAAAGTTGCAGTAGCTCTGCCAGGGACCAGGCATGCAGCGCATTGAGAGATATTTCCACTGGGAAAGGCGGCTCAGCAGCGGGTGGACCGGATTTCTCCGCCTGGGTCTCTGTGGAAAGTGCATCCAGGATAGGTGGGCTTGAAGCCGAAGCAAGCGCGTCTGGCACTGCGGACTCCGCAGAGGGTTCTGGTGCCTCCACGGGGAGGGTGGCGGCTTCGGGGGAGGGAACCGTTGGGGCGGTCGCGGGGAGGTCAGGTTGGTTCATGCTTGCCAGTACGGTCGTGCCAGTGTCAGCATCTGGGCCTCTAGAGCCGCCGTGTCACCATCGTTCCAGATGACCACGTCCGCTCTTTCAACCTTGGCTTCGATGGGCCACTGAGACCTCAACATCTGTCCGATGATCGGCTCTTCGAGACCTCGACGTTCCATCAACCGCCTCACTTGCACCGTCTGGCTGGCAGCCACGACAATGATCAAGTCCGCTGTTACTGTGATGCCAATCTCATAGTGCAGAGGCACCTCCGCAAGGAAAAGTTCTGCCCCGGACATCTGGGCGGCTGCCCTTTGCTCCTCCAGCGCAGCGAGCACGCCCGGATGCAGCAGTGACTCCAACTGCTGCCGCGCGGTGGGATCCCGGAAAATGAGCTCGCGCAGCCAGGCTCTGTCGGCCTGGCTTTCCTCCCCAGCCCCAGTCACGGCATCTGGGCCGAAGACGGACTGCAATTGCCGCAAAGTTTGCGGCAGCTCCAGCATTCTCCGCGCTTCATCATCAGAGGAGAAAAAAACGCACCTCACTCCAACGCATTGCTTGAGGTACTGAATGGCGAGGCTCTTGCCACAGCCGACACCGCCCGTGATGACCCAGGATTGCATATAAGTCTCCAAATAAAACGGGCAGGAGACTGTTGTCTCCTGCCCGTTCAAACAAAAGCGGTTCAAGAGATTACTGGGCACCCACCGCAGGAAGCAGCAAGTTCGGGCCTGGCGTATCACCAGATGGGGCACGGTCAGTGAGGGTCGGGTTGATCGGCTGGCCGGCTGGGTCAATGAGCTTGGCAGTCACGAAGATCATCAGATTGCGCTTGAAGTGATCCTCAGATTCGGAGCGGAACATGCGTCCGACGAAGGGCAGATCTCCCAGGATCGGCAACTTGTCCTCGACATCCTGCACATCTTCCCGGATCAAACCACCAAGAGCCACCGTCTGGCCATCCCACACAGTGACCGCAGTTTGCACCTTGCGGGTGGAGAAGATGGGCTGGTTGATGATGTTCGGCGTAAGCTCGACCTGGGAGGAGCCAATGATGTTGAAGGGGAAGACGGTCGAAAACAGCGGCTGAATGCTGTAGATCGGGCTGCCGTAGTTGATGAATCCGTCAAATTCCGTCACTTCAGGGGCGAGGTTGAGATCAATGGTCAGACCATCTGCACCTACCGTGGGATCCACCTCCATGCGTACGCCCACTGGACGCATTTCAAACGCAGTCGGCGTGGTCGGCGTCACTGGCACAGCCGAAGCCGTTCCACCACCAGCACCCACACCATTGGCACCGACGTTAGTAGGAATCTGCGGCGGATCGAATTCCGTAGGGTAAATGAACTCACGGATGACTTCCACCGTGGCACGCTGGCCTCCCTTGGTGGTGACACTCGGCGCGCTCATCAAATCAACGCCTTTTTTCTGAGCAAGAGCGCGGATGACGAGGCCGAATTGTGGATCGGTAAGCACACCAGCAACGGAGAAGATGCCCGGCGCGACTGTGTCCGCACCTGGGTCTGTGGGATTGAATAGCGAATCAATAGAATCCCCGCGGATGGCACGGGTGCCAGATCGCAGACCGCGAGTGATGGGGGCAATGGCACCGCCAGTGACAAGGCTGGCGATAGAACCTGTGTAGGTGACGGCTGCTCCCGAGTTCCCCGTAGTGCCACCGCCGATTTCCACATCGGCACCCGCACCGCCGAGCAGCCAGTCAAAGCCAAGCTCATCGGTGTTCTTTTGGGAGACTTCAACAAACTTGGAGGTGATGTAAACCTGCTTCGGCCCCTGGCCGCGAATCGAGTCCACATAAGCCTCGACGAGATCAAGCTGAGGTTGAGTGTTTCTGACGATCAACTGGGAACTGACAGGATTGAAAACCGCTGAGGCACCTTCTGAGAAGGTAATGCCCTGCGCCTTCAAAATTTCGAGAGCTGAGGGGCGCGCTATCAATCCAGTGCCACCGGCAGGTGCCGCACCACCGGCTGCGAACGGGTCCGGAGCAGCCCCGCCAGCCGGAGGGGCTGCAGCACCACCACCAGTGCCGCTAAGGAAGTCTGGCGGAACCTTATAGCTTCGCGTGTAGAGTTCCGCAGTAGTTTCGGAAACCGGAACAATCAGAATGGCGAATGGCTCCACCTTGTACTTCATGCCTGCTAAATCAGTGACGTAGCGGAGAGCTTCCACCATCGGCACGTCCTTCAAATCAAGACTGATGGAGGCCGAGACGGGATTCTCACCAGATTTCAAGATGATGTTCACTCCCTTTCTCGACGGGTCGGTCTCAAAAACATCCAGGTCGCGGCTTTTCACACGCAGGAACTCGATAGCCTCCTCAATGTTGGCACCAGCGAACTGTACCTGCGGGAAGACAATCTTCTGCATTTTCTGCGTGAGGTAGCTGCTGGGGTCTTTGCCGCCGCCGATGACGCTGTTGATCACCAGGTCACGTACTGGTGGCTTGTGCTCCCATGCCTCGTTGACCATGTTCAGCATCCGGCTGCGCTGATGGTCGCGAGCGCTTTCGAAATACTCTGTACGCTTCTGTTCTGCACGCTCCATGCCACGGCGGGCGGCGGAGTTGTAGGGGTCAATGCGGAGCACATCTTCAAACTGGATGAGCGCTTGATCGTAGTTGCCGATTTCCAGGGAACTGTTGGCGAGAAGAAGCTGCTTCTCCACCTTACCGACATTCTCGACATGCTGGGGGGTCAGCGCTGGTGGCCAGCGGTCTGGGTCATCCAGATGCCTGCCGAGCTGCTTGGTAGAGCGGTGGCCTGGCACGGCGAGCTGGGACTCCTCAACGAGTTTGCGGGCAGCTGGGTAGTCGCCAAGCGCTGCTTTTTCACGTCCCACGACACCAGCGCAGTCGGCGAATTTCAGATTGGCAAGACCGCGCCAGTTCTCAATGAAAGGGGCGTTGGGCAATGCGTCGAAGATGTCTTTGGCGGCGCGGTAAGAGTTGAGCGCCGCTTCGTGGTCGTCCTTGGCGTAAATTTCATCGCCTTTCGCCATGGCCTTGCGCGCATCCTCAATGCGGGCCAGACGGCGGGAAATCTCACGTTCCGCAATGCCTGGGACGCCGCCGCCATACTGGGCAAAGACGGGAGTTGTGATCAGCGGGACCGCGACTGCTACTAGCAGTGCGACACGGTGTTTCATCATTCGGGATGTCTGGGTCATATAAGGGAGCAATTGGGCAATATTGGCGACGAGCGGAGGTGTTTAGCAGGATTCGTGGGGATTTGGCGAGATGTTTTTGCGGATTTCTGGAAATTTTCAGCCTTTCTTCACCTCGATTGGCTTGCCTGTGGGGTTGTCACCATCCACCGGCACGATGATAGCCTTGGTTTCTTCGATCTCCAGCACCTTGTAAGTGGTGCCAATGCCAGGGATTTGAAAGTTCTCGCCCTTCTTCACTGTACGGCTCTCGACATTGCCAGTCAGGCGGAATTCAAACTCGGCCTCGTACTCGGCAAGATTCTTCTCTACTCCACGGACAAGCACAAATTTCTGGTTGGTGGCGAGATCGGTGACTGTGAGTTCGGACACGTCCTTTTCTCCCACAGTAGGGTCGGCGACGACTTTTTGCTCAAAGGATTCTGCCTTGAAGCGCTGCTCGTTTCTCTCAAAGCCGAACGGCACATCCGCTGGTGAGGTGAACACACTCTTCTTCGGCTCCGGCTTCACGCGCTGCACCTGGTAGGGCGGGCTGCTACTGTTGAGCTTGAGGATGTAGTCGTGGGTGATGCGCTGCTTGAGGAAGAGCTTGTCGGTGACCGGAGGACGGCTTTTCGCATCGCGCGGGTCGGTGCTTTTCTGGAATTCCTCCAGGTTGGTGAAGCCGTCGCTGTCCGGATCCAGATCAGCGACGTTGGGTGATAGGATGTGGGGAAGTTCGGTCGGGGCGACGAGGTAGGCGTTTGTCATCGGCGGGCGGAACTGCGGCTCAGGCACCAGCAGGTCGAAAAGCTGGTCGCCTTTCTTGACGAGGAGTATGGACTTGTTGAGAGGGACTGCCTTGCCGTTGATGATGGGGGAGACCCAGTTGATCTTCTCGGTGATGCGCTTGATAGCCGCGTTCACGTTCTCCGTCGGCGGCTTGTTCGGGTCGTTTTTGGAGGCGGCGAGGCGCTGCACGAGGCGCTCGCTGATGCCCTGGCTGCTCCAGATCAGGTAACCGGCCACGCCTAGGGCGATGATGCCAGCGATGGTGAGGAGCACCTTTTCGTAATTGCCGTTTTTGTTTTGCATGAGGCTCAGGTCAAATTTTCAAACTCTGTTCCATCAGATTAGCGTGTTGCCGGGGCTGCTGCCTGGGTGTTGAGGAACTTCACCAAATCAATTTCCAGATACACCCGCAGCATCTCACCTCCGAGAATCTTTACAGCGTCTTCAGGGGCGGGCTGGGCCACAGAGACGGCTACCACGGGCTTGGCTGTTGCAGGTGCGCCACCGTCCGGTGGGGCTGCGGTGGTCGTAGTGGGTGCTGCTGACGGTTCGCCGCTTCCGGGCTGGGGCGCTACTGGCGCAGCCGCTGCACTGCGCAGCGGACCTTCCTGCTTCTCATTCTCGATGCGCAGCAGGCGCACGACCGTGAAGTTGTTTACCTCAGAGGGGCTGGCCAGCCTGCTGATCAGAAGCTGGAGAGCAGCCTGGTCGCAGGTTAGTGAGATCGTCACCTGGTTGCGTTCGGTGATCTTGGCCGGGGCGGCTGCCACGGGGCGGGCGGCCTGACCGGGACGACCTGCGGGGGTCGGAGTGCGCTTGGGTGGAGCGGGGGCCGGGGTATCTTTTTCAGAGGCTAGCTCAGAACGTTGGAGGAGGTTGACGCTCTTCACACCTGACTTAGCCAGGGTGTTTACGATCTCATCCACGGCGTCCAAATAGCCGGATAGTTCTGCGGCCACCTGGTCAGACTTTGGCAGTTCGCTGGTGTAAGTATCGAAACCGAGGTTGTACTCAACTGGCAGCGCCATGCCGAGGGCGGTGGCTAGTTTCCTGGACTCAGCGGTTTTGGCGCTCAGTTTGGCTTTGAAGTCGGTATTGCTGATCGGTGCGACGGGAGGTTGTAGCTTGTCGAGCACCCGGGCCAGACTGTCGGTAGTGCTGAGGTACTCCGCGACCACGCCCTGCTTGAGGGCGAGGTTCTCTGGCGTGGGCGCGAGCGTGGCACCTTTCAGGATTGCCAGGCCGTTGTTGATGTTGTCGAAATTCTCCAGGGTGGCGCTGTAGCTGGACCAGGTGTTGAAAAGCACCACGCCCAGGCCGATCACGCCCGCCCCGGACACGCCGAGAATGGCGGCCGGCATTTTGTTGTCTTGGATCCAGCTCATCAGTGTTATTTGAATTGCATCGGCTGCTTCAGGGGCAGCTTGATGTTGAACTTGTAGGCATAGCGATCTTCCTCGACCCCGCTCTCCGCGCTCACATAATCAGCGCGTTTAGCCTCGAAATTTTCCACGTTGAACCAGCCGGATTTAGCCAGCGCTGCGGCAAAGCGATAGACGATCTGCTCGCCTTCATCATTTTTGCGGTAGAGACCCTGGAGCTGGAGAGAGTACACTGGCTGAGCGCCTGCGGCGGCGTCTTTTTTTTCCTCCCCGGAGTTTTCTGTGTTCTGATTGACGAGTTGGGGTGTGATGGACCGGTCATCCTTCAGCGGCTCCACCACGGTCAGCCAGATGAGGTCGTTTTCGAACTTGTTGTTGATCTCTGTCAGCAGGCGCACCCAGTAGGAGCGCTCTCCCACTGCCTGCTCACGCTGCAGGCTCAGCGCCATGGCTTGCGCCTGTTGGGCGTCCAAGGCACGTATCTGATTGGCGATGCCAGTCAGGCTGGCGCTTTCAGCCTGCATGGCAGTTAGCTTTTCCTGCGTCACGCGTTCAGCATTTTTGAAATAGATGATCGCAGTCCCCAGCGCCGCGCATAGGCAGAGGCCCGCCATGATCAGCGCGGGGGAGCGGCGTGCTGCATCGCGGGCATTAGCGACGACATCCGGCACCAACTCAATCTCGGAAGGACAGCCGCTGGCAGAGCGCAGTGCTAGGCCGACCAATTCGCCCATGAATGCAGCGTCTGCGGCGGCAGCATCAGCATTGACAGCACGATCCAACTGCACGCCACGTAGCGGGTTGAGGATTTCTACGGGGAGCTTGAGTTTCTCCTCCAAAAAGATGGTCATGTTTCCCAGCAGCGCACCGCCGCCGCAAATGAAGATGCGCTTAGGCTGCGAGCCGCCTTGCTGGCTGCGGTAGTAGGTGATCGTGCGCATAATCTGCGTGTGCAGATTCGTGGCGGCGTTGCGGATGACCTTTGACAGTGCGGAGATCGCTGGATCGGCGTGGTCCTGCACGGCACCGCCTTGGGCGACGAAGCCGTGGGATACCTTCTGCTGCTCGGCATCGCCAAAGCCTACATTGAATTCTTTGGCGATAGCGGAAGTGATGGAAGCACCGCCGACGAGGATGTTGCGGGTGAAGAACCTGCCTGGCTCGACAAACAGGAGGTTGGTGGAGCGCGCTCCGAGGTCAATGACCACCACAGGCTCGTCTACGTCCGGGTAGCTGTAGCGGAAGGTGTTGTACAGGGCCATGGGCGCGAGGTCCACGCCAGAAGTGCCCATGCCTGCGCTTACGACCTGGTCATTGATCTCGTTGAGGGCGTCCGCCTTCATTGCCACGATCACCACCTCGGTCTCGCCGCCGCCTTCGGCGACAAATTCATAGTCCCAGACGACTTCGTTGATGGGGAAGGGCACGTTCTGGCGTGCCTCGAACTCGACGATCTGCGCCACGCGGTCCCCCTGCACTGGCGGCAGCTTCACAAAGCGGGAAAAGACAGTGTGCCCGGCTACGGCATACCATATCGCACTCTTTTTGATGCGCAGTTTGTCGGCGAGTTCTTGCAGACCGATGCGGAGCTGCGGCAGGCGGGAGGCGTCCACGGTCGGGTCTCCGCTCATGTCCACAAACTCGTAGCGCTTTAGGATAAGGTCGCTGCCCGTCTTGCTGAAAACGGCTCCTGAGAGACGCTGGGAACCCAGGTTCAGGACTGCGATGTTTTTGCTGTCTGCCATGCTTGGTGGGGAGTTGTCGTGCTTGGTCTGCCTTGAGTGGAGTCTGTTTCCGCTTTATTAGGGCTTCTTGGCAGACACATCATAATCGCCCCAGAGGATGGCAAAAGGAGTTTCGTTCTTGGCTAGCATCACGTTGTCCTCAATGCTGAAGGATTCGGTGCTCTCCCACCATTTGCCGGGTGTGCTCGTATCCCCCGCGACCAGCTTGCCTCCCACGAGCACTTCAAAGCCCCAAGCCTTAATGTCTGAGGCCGCCGTGAAGTTGTCTTTCTGCAGCACACGCCGCAGCGTTGCTGGGGAGACATATACTAGCGCGTGGCATGTCTCAGCAGCGGGGATGTCCACAAAGTTGAAGCTACCCTTGAGCACGATATACTTTCTATCTTTTGTCTGCGCGTTCATCGCTACATAAAAGTTTACCTGCATGGATTCCAGGCTGCCATTCCGCCCGCCAGCAGCCGGCGGCAGCTTGATGTCGAACTCCATGTCAGCCTCCAGCCATTTTTTTGGACGCCAGCGCTTTTCCCCCACATTGCCCGCCTGGAACTGCGGTGTCTCCACTTCGCTGACTTTCAGGGGCTTCACATCCACCTTGGCTAGAGGGGCGTCCTGCGCGCCTGCCTGCGTGAGCGTCAGTGCTGCGAACGTGATGGCGAGGGCAAATTTGTTCATAGGTCTGTCGTTGTTGGTTGTTGGGCTGTGGATAGGTCCGCCATCAGTGAGGCGAAATTGACATTATTCTTTTATTCGCAAACACCGCCTGCCATCAAGGATTGATTGCGAGAAAGTCACGAAAATAGCCCACTGTCCTCGTGATTCCCTCCTCAAAACCCACTTTTGGCTCCCATCCGAGCAGCCTTCTCGCCAGCGTGATGTCCGGCTGGCGCACCTTCGGGTCGTCTTTTGGTAGTTCTTTATGCTCGATTGGTAGGTCCACGCCCGTGATGCGCAGGATCGCTTTGGCAAAGTCCAGCACCGTCATCTCCGAGGGATTGCCGATGTTCACCGGCTCGTGGTAATTGCTTTGTGAGAGTTTATAGATGCCGTCAATCAAGTCGCTCACATAGCAGAAGCTGCGCGTCTGCGAGCCGTCGCCGAAGACGCTCAGCGGCCTGCCCTGCAATGCCTGGCCGATGAAAGCGGGCACCACACGCCCATCGTCCAGCCTCATGCGCGGCCCATAGGTGTTAAAAATGCGCACGATCTTCGTGTCCATATTGTGCGCCCGGTGGTAGCCCATCACCATCGCTTCGGCGAAGCGTTTCGCCTCATCATACACGCCGCGCGGGCCGATGGGGTTCACATTCCCCCAGTACGTCTCCTTCTGCGGGTGTTCCAGCGGGTCGCCATACGTCTCGCTGGTGGAGGCCACCAGAAAGGTAGCGCCCTTCGCCTTCGCCAAACCCAGCGCGTTGTGTGTGCCCAGGGATCCCACCTTCAGCGTCTGGATCGGCAGTTTCAGGTAATCAATCGGGCTGGCAGGCGAAGCGAAGTGGAAGACCAGATGCACATCCCCCGGCAGGTAGATGAAGTTCGTCACGTCATGCATAATGAAGTGAAAATCCGGGTTCCCCGCCAGGTGCTCAATGTTCCGCACATTCCCGGTCAGCAGGCTGTCAATACCGATCACCCTATAGCCCTCGGCCAGCAGGCGGTCCGTCAGGTGTGATCCCAGGAAACCGGCGGCACCGGTCACGACAGCAGTTTTCTTTGTTCCCATATAGATAAGGCGCAGGTGCGAGGGCGCGGATTGTGTGTCTTTTCCACCGCCGTGCAAGCAAAGACTGCCCGCACGCGCAGCAGACTTGTCGGCGATTCCACCAGAACAGTCACAGCCATGAATGCGCAGAGATGACAATCACCGCGAAAAAAGCCCCAATGAACGAGACCACATAAAAACGAAGTGGGTGCTGTGAGGGAAACGTGGCCGCAAGGGTGAAAACGCTGGCAGCGAGGACTTCACAGAGCTGCTTCAACAGAGGAGGGTTCGGGACCGAGTTGCGAAGCCCGACGCAGGAGGAACCTGCCCTGATTTCATTTCTTCAAGTGGGTTGGCTCGTGGGTTCATTTGTGTGACAGCAGACTTGTCGGCGTGTCCGTTTCGTGGCTACATCAGCATGCTCATGCGCCGCCTCACTTGCTTCCTCCTCCTCATTGCCCTCAGCTTCGTCGTGCCCACCGCCTGCCGCCGTGTTAGCGCGCCTGCCGCACCTGCCGTGCAGATGCTGCACCTGCTCACCGCCCGGGGGGCGCGCTCTTTTGAGGCGGGGCAGCGACAGGCGCTGCTACGGTTGGTGGCTGCACAGCCACGACTCACTCTACGCAGCCATGATGCCGCTGGGGATCCCGGCCTCCAGACGGCCCAGTTCGCCGAGGCGCTCGCCGCCCGCCCTTTTGCCATCTTGCTTGATCCTGTGGACCCTACTGCCCTCACCCTACAGGTAAAAGCTGCCGTCCAGGCTGGCATCCTCGTCATCGGTCTAGGCGACATGGCCTCTGGCCTTGCTTGCCACACGGTGCTGTCGTGTGATGAGGCTCAGCTTGGCAAGCTCGCGGGGCAGATCGCACTCCGCGCGCTGACCCTAAAGGCTCAGGAGGAGGGCCGCACCGACATCACCGGCCGCGTCGTCGAAATCCGTGGCGACGACACCACTGCTGCCTGCACGGCACGCCACAACGGCTTCACCGCCGCCCTCCAGGCCGCTCCGGGCATTATCATCGTCCACGATGCCCCTGGCGGTTGGACCCGGCAGGGCGGTGCTGATCGCGCCAAAGATGCCGTGCGCCTCCAGCAAAATTTCGATATTATCTACGCCCACAATGATCTCATGGCCCTCGGTGCCGCCTCCGTGCTCGGCCCGCTGCGCGAGACCACGCTCATCATCGGCACGGACGGCTTTCGCGGGGAGGAGGGCGGCCTCACCCTCGTTGGCAACGGCGACATTGACGCTACCGTTTTTCAGCCCCTACTCGTGGACTTCGCCTGGGTGCTGATCAAAAAGAAGCTCGACGACCCCGCCTTCCAGCCACGGCCCGCCTACACGCTGACCCCGCGCAGTGTCATGCCCAAAGACGTGGATGACGTCCGCCGTGGCGCGCTGCCACCCTTTCCAGAGCTGTGAGTCACCTTCAGCTTATTTTTTCTTTGCTGCCTTTTTCGCTGGGGCGCGCTTCTTGGTGGCGACCTTCTTTGCGGCCACCTTCTTTACCGCTGTGCGCTTCTTTTTCGTCGGCACTGCCACTTCTGGCCGCGTCTCCTGCCACGGGAGTGTCGGCGCATCTCCCCACAGTTCTTCGAGGGCGTAAAACTCACGCTTCTCTGGGGAAAGGATATGCACCAGTACGTTCGGGTAGTTCACGATCAGCCACTGGCTCTCATACGACCCGTCGCTGAACAGCGGCTTCTCCCCGTGCAGTTCGCGCATCTGCTGCACTACCTCGTCCCGCACCGCGCGCAGTTGCGGGTTTGACATGGCGGTGGCGATGACAAAAAAATCCGTCACTGGCGAAAGTCCGCGCAGGTCTAGCAGGATGATGCCTTCCGCCTTCTTGTCATCCGCATACTTGGCGCACAGGCGCGCGATCTCGATAGCTTCCATGGTTGATTGAACTGATCTCTACACTCTGAACGCCAGTTTCCCAGTGAAAGCAAGCGTGCAGACATGCCCCACGCCCCCCTGCGGCTCATGAAGTCAAGATATGCGGAACCCTCGCAGGGCAAACAGCGGAAGGGAAGGTTCCGCTTGAACTCGCCCCCGACACAGCCGAAAACCACGCCCGCCCGCTCTTGAACGGGAGCAGTCCACCATGACGCACGACTTTTTCATCTACATCATCGCAGGTTTCGTGGCGCAAATGATTGATGGGGCGTTGGGCATGGCCTACGGAGTCACCGCTTCCAGTCTGCTCATGGGGTGGGGCGTGCCGCCTGCCGTGGTTAGCAGCACCGTTCATGCCGCAGAGTGCTTTACCACCGGGGCCTCCGCCCTTTCCCACCATGCCTTTGGAAACATCAGCCGGGATCTGTTCCGGCGCCTGCTGCTGCCGGGCATCATCGGCGCAGCTCTCGGTGCTTATGTACTCAGCTCTCTGGATGGGGACGTGATCAAGCCTTGGATCGCCGGCTACCTGTTAGTGATGGGGATCGTCATCATCCTCAAAGCCTTCCTGCCCTTCCCACCGCGGGAGGTGACGACAAAGCTGACACCGCTGGCACTTATCGGCTCCTTTCTCGATGCCATCGGTGGTGGCGGCTGGGGTCCCATCGTCGCCACGAACCTCATCGTGCGGGGAAATCCCTTCCGCCAGACAGTCGGTAGCGTGAACGCGGTGGAGTTCTTTGTGACCCTGTCTGCCTCGCTGACCTTTTTCATGACCATCGGCCTCGGTCACTGGCAGGTTATCGCCGGGCTGGCCCTGGGTGGCGTCATCGCCGCCCCCTTTGGAGCCTACCTGACGAAAAAACTGCCGCAGCGTCCGATGATGGTCGTGGTGGGCCTCCTGGTCATCCTCATGAGTCTGCGCACACTGCTCAAGGCGCTGGGTTATGCGACATGGATTTGAGGCTTGCCATCCACGCCCGGCTGCCAGAGCATCTACCCACATCCAACCCAAACTAACCTCCCCATGCTCAAAAAGAACTGGTATCTCTTTGTTCCCTTCGTGCTCATCGCCATCCCCGGACTGATCTTCCTCTTTTACACCGTCAAGTACGGCTACACGACAGCCGAGGCCATAGAGGCGCTAAGGTACTTCACGCAATCACAGACACGCTACGCGCAAAAGTACTCCGACGATCATTTCAACACCATCAAGCCAGGAATGGACGGGCGCACTGTATTTGAGCTTATCGGCGTGCCCTTTGAACGTCACAACGACGACGCCGAATGGATTTACGCCCTGCCCCAAGGCACCACGCCCTATTACCACGAGCGCATTGTCAGATTCACCCGTGACAAGAACAACGTGCCGAGGGTAAAGGAGACCGTGAAGCAATTCCACGGCAAGCCATAGCAACTTACTCTTCCGCGAATCTTTGATCACAACTGTCCCGCACGCGCAACCATACGTTCTGGCGAGAGCGCCTACCTTTCCGGTCGGGAAATTTACCTTGGCTTAACAAATCTCCGTTGGGGGACTCGCACGCTCTTAACATCCAAGTGTTGTGTTGGCAGTGTTTCACATGAAAGCCACACTCCTCCTGACCACGCTTGTCTTCCTGGCCACTTTTGCAGTGGCGCAATTGCCCTCCGGCTCCTCCATCAGCATCGCCCCCGGTGCTGCTGCGGGTACCCTGGCAGTGAACATCACAGAGCCGGGCAATCATGTCTGGGTTCTCCAAAGTTCCACCGACTTGAGTGACTGGGACGACATCGAGACGCTGAAGATCCACAACGGGCGTTTTCAGCGCAGCTTCAGCATTGCTAGTCTGCCCAGCGGCTTCTTTTACCGCGCCGCCTACAACCCTGCCGGACAGACCCTGACCAGCACCACGGCCACAGCGCTGCTGCTACCGGCCAGCCCTTTCAACTATGCCAACCCCAGCCTGCCACCCGCCTTTCTGGTCAATCCCATCGCCGCGCAGAACAACACGCCCGCGAACAATCCGGTGACCGATGCGGGTGCGAAGCTGGGCCGAGTGTTGTTTTATGACAAGCGGTTGTCACTGAACCAAACGATCTCCTGCTCCTCCTGCCACCACCAGGCGCACGGCTTTTCTGACCCGCGCAAGTTCAGCGTGGGCTTCCTGGGTGGCTTGACGGGTCGGAACTCCATGGGCCTCGCCAATGCGCGCTGGTACCAGCGCCGCGCCTTTTTCTGGGACGAGCGCGCCGCCACGCTGGAGGACCAGGTGCTGCAACCGATCCAGGACGCGGTGGAAATGGGCATGACGCTGCCTGCACTGGAGGCACGCCTGGGCGCGGAACCATTTTACACGGACCTGTTTAACCAAGTCTTTGGCACGCCACAGGTCACCTCAGCGCGTATATCCCTGGCGATCGCCCAGTTTGTGCGCTCCATCGTCTCCACGCAGACAAAGTATGATGCCGGGGTCGCCAGCGGTTTTGCCAACTTCACCGCCGAGGAGAACCAGGGGAGGCAGATATACTTCGGCCAGCAGGCTGGCAATTGTGTCGCCTGTCACGGCACCGACAATTTCGTCCCCGGCCCGAACATCAACAACAACGGCCTGGAGAACCCCTATGTGGACAAGGGCGTGGGCGCACTCACAGGCCGCCCACAGGATGAGGGTCTCTTTAAAGTGCCCTCGCTGCGCAACATCGAACTCACCGCGCCCTACATGCATGATGGGCGCTTCACTACACTGGAGCAGGTGGTGGAGTTCTACAATTCTGGCGTCGTCGCCCACCCGAACCTCTCCGGGCCGCTGCGCAATCCTCCCGGCCAGGGACCGCCTGGCAGCCCGCGCCGCCTGAACCTGAGCACAGCGCAGAAAGCCGCGCTGGTAGCCTTTATGAAAACACTCACCGATACGGCAGTGAGCACCAACACAAAGTTTGCCGACCCCTTTAACTACGGGCAGTGAGGTGCTTTCGGGCAGGTGGTCGCAGTCAGCGGGTGCGTTTTTTCTGGTCGTGGCCGCGCAGGTCCGCTAGAACCAGATTTACCACCCGCCATGATCGAGATTGAAGTCTATGCTAAAGGCCTGCGCGCAGAGTCCGCGCAGATAGAGTTGCGCGCCCAGATGGACCTGCTGCCAGACATCCGCTACAAGGTGGATACCTACCATGATCTGGTTTACTTCGAGATTGATGCGCCACAGTCAGTGTCCCTGCGGCGGCTCAATGACATCTTCACCTGCATCGGCCTGGAGCCGCGCATTGTCGGTCAGGTGCCGGAGGGGTTGGCGCGGGAGGGGGACACGCACCGCATTGAGTTACCTTGACCGGCTGAAACCGAGACTACAGAACCATTTCATTGCGGACGCAGGGCGGCGACGATGACGCGCACGTTGTGGGAAAGCATGGTCTCAAAGGTGTGCGCCTCTTTGGCGGTGCCATCGGCAATGAGCGGCTCTGCCATTTTTACGCCGGTGCTGCGCACGATTTCTGTCATGACTTTGGGATTGGCCTGGTCCTCTGGGAAGATGGCCCTGATCTTGTGGTCGCGGATGGCCTGGATGGTCTGGGCGATGTATTGGGCGGAGACATCATCCCCGCGACCAATGCCGAGCATGGGGATGGTCCTGAAGCCGAACTCCTTGCAAAAGTACCCAAAGGCCGCGTGCGCCGTCACCAGCTTCCGGTCGCCGCGCGGGATGGTGGCGATCTGCTGCTGCGCCCAGTTTTTCAGCTCGCCAAAACGGTTCGCGGCAGCCTTCGCGCCTGCTTCATAGGCAGCCTCGTTGGCGGGGTCAGCAGCGCTCAGCTCACTGGCAATGACGCGGGCGGCGCGCTTCATGTTTTCCGCACTATGCCACCAGTGCGGGTCAATGCTGCTCTTGGCGTGGGCCGGGCAGCAGACAAAGATTTCCTGCTTCGGATCGAGCAGTAGGGAGGGGATAGTCCTGCCAACTTCGACGATTTTCACCCCGCTGCCGACGCTATCGCGCAGCTTATCCAGGTAGGCTTCCAGGTGCTTGCCGCAGGCGAAGATGAGCGGTGCGCCGCGCATGGTGGCGATGTCTTTGGCTGAAGGCTCAAAGTGATGAATGTCACCACCGGGCTTCATGATCTCCACCACTTCGACGTTCGCGCCGCCGACCTGCCTGGCCACATCGGCCAAGATGGGGTGCAACGTGGCCACTTTGACTGCTGCATGGGTGGTGGAATAAAGCAGGGTGAGCGTGAGGAGTGAGACGAGAGTTTTCATGGCGGGTATGGATGGTGGGCTTTAAAACGAAGGATGAGGGAGGAAAGTTCCGTGACTGGTCAGCGCACCTCGGGGCCGCCCCAGGCGAAGCTGACCTGCGCCCAGATGGCGTGATCGGTGCCGCGCGCGCTCGAGTGGTCGCAGTTGTATTGCAGGCGAAAGCGCACCGTGCGCGCTTCATTCGCACACCAGGTGATGCCGGGGCTGACGCGGAAGCGCGCGTCCTGCTGGGACTCGCTATTCCCAGCCACATACTCCCCGCGCAGGCCGATTTCCAGGCGCGATGGCAGGCCGTACAGCAGGCTCAGGTAGCAGCCAAAGTCCTGCTGCGTCACCGGATTCGGGTCCAGGCCTAGCTCGTCCTCGACCTTGAAGCGGTTGAACATCGCCTCCGAACGCACGCGGAAGTAGCTGCCGCCCGGATCGTAGCCCTGCTCCCGCCATTGGTATTCCAGATGCGCGCCATAAACACTGGTCTGGTAGCCGGAGTGGTTCTCCCCCCACGCGCCGGAGAGACCGCCGCGGAACTGGTGGAAGTCATTGTAATTCACTACGTTCGTCCAGTTCACCACCGTCGTCACACCTTTGTCCGTGAAGTGCGACTCCTCCGCATTGTACTGCCCGCCAAAGCCCGCATCATCATGCTCCGCGTGGGTCGGCGCAGAGCCGACCGCCACATCGAACTGTGCCGTCCAGGGCAGCGGTGCCAGCCAGGTAAGCTCCGCGCCGATGGTGGTCAGCGAGTCATCCCCAAACATGCGCGTGTTCACGAAATACTGGTCCACCCAATCAAAGCCGTGTGGGTGGTAAGTGTTCTGGATGCCAAAGCGGTTATAGACACGCCCTACCCGCAGCTCCAGTCCGCCGGGGATGTTTTTGAACTTCCAAAAGAACTCCTCATAGATCGGGTCAATCTCATCATTCTCTCCAAACGCGCCCGCATAGGTGAAGAAGAATTCGTTGTGGTCATTCAGCCGCCCTGAGAGGGAGAACTCTAGGTTTTGTATCGTCAACCCGTCCCGCCGGATCGGGTCATGATGTCCCACGGCCAGCTCTTCCTGCCCGCGCGAGGCCGTGCCAAAGACCGTGTCCACATGAATGTGCGGGAAGATTTTATCCGCTAGGCTCACATCCAGGCCCGTCAGCCAGTCCGTGCCGTCCACCTTGCCATTCAACGGGAGCACCACGGGGGATGAGAGGGCGCTGAAGGTCGAGTACTCATATTGCTGCTGGCGTTGCGCCTCGAACTGTGCCCGGCTGCTCTGGGCCATTCCCTGCGTGGCTAGCAGAGCCGAAAGGAAAGTCACCAGTGCTGGCAGCCTGAATCGGGTAGAGGTGAGAGAGGTCATGAGGCGAGTACTAAAGCAAGAAACTTGCATTCACGTCAACTCAAATGGCAACTTTTTTGCATTAACTCTGCATCTGAATCTGCGCGCCTTGGAGCCGATGGCATTGACCTCAGTGCTAGCTCCGGGTTGCACCAAGCTCATTCCGCGCCCATCATCGCCGCCTTTTTCCTGCCTCCGAACCTCCTTCGGCCCAAGCCCATGCTTACCCAACTCGACACCCTCAAAACCGAGGCTCTCACCGCGCTCGCCACCCTCACAAATGAAGCCACTCTGGAAGCCTATCGCATTGATTACCTGGGCAAGAAAGGCAAGCTCACAGCCCTCAGCGCCGTGATGCGCGACGTGTCGCCCGACCTGAAAAAGGAAGTCGGGGCCAAGCTCAACGAAGTGCGTGAAGCCATCACCTCTGGCCTTAGCACACAGATGGAGGCTCTACAGGCCGCCAAGGACGCCGAAGCCGTCGCAGGCATCGATCTCAGCCTCCCAGGCCGCCCCGGCGCAGGCGTCGGCACACTCCATCCGCTTACCCAGATCCGCGATCTCGCCGTGCGCACCCTCCGCCGCATGGGCTTCACGCTGGCGGATGGCCCCGAAGTCGAGACCGAGTGGCATTGCTTCGACGCGCTGAACACACCTGCCGACCACCCCGCCCGCAACGAGAGCGACACCTTTTACATGCCCGATGGCAAGCTGCTCCGCACTCACACCTCCAGCGTGCAGATCCGCACCATGGAGACGGTGAAAGCCCTGCCCGTCCGCATCATCGCCCCCGGCACCGCCTATCGCCGCGATGAGATCGACGCCACCCACCTCAGCGTCTTCAATCAGATCGAGGCCCTCTACGTGGATAAAAACGTCTCCCTCGCCGACCTCAAAGGCACGCTGGAGTTCTTCTTCCGCGAAGTCTTCGGCCCCGGCACCGCCGTCCGCTTCCGCCCGCATTTCTTCCCCTTCACCGAGCCCAGCTTCGAGATCGACGTGAAGCTCGAAGCCAAAGGCAAAGAAGCCCGCTGGATCGAAATCGCCGGCTGCGGCATGGTCGATCCCGCCGTCTTCGCCGCCGTCAGCAAAACTCGTGGCGACACCCTCTTCGACCCCGAGCAAGTCACCGGCTTCGCCTTCGGCATGGGCCTCGACCGACTCGCCATGATCCTCCACGGCATCTCCGACATCCGGCATCTCATCGAGAATGATGTGCGCTTCCTCAACCAGTTCGCCGCTTGAGCACCTGCTTGACCCCTCCTTGACGAATCTTTGACCTCCTGACTGCCCCCATCCCATGCAAGTCTCCCTCAACTGGCTCCAGACCCATCTCGACCTCAGCGCTTACACCACGCCACAGCTCTCGGACCTCCTGACCTTCGCGGGCATCGAGGTAGAAGGCATTGAGCAAAAGGGCGTCGCTTCTGACAAGGTCATCGTCGCTCAGATCCAGTCCTTTGAGCAGCACCCGAATGCCGACAAACTCAGCGTCTGTCAGGTCGATGACGGCAGCGGCAGCCCCCGCCAGATCGTTTGCGGAGCGAAGAACTTCAAAGCGGGCGACAAAGTCCCGCTTGCCCTCCCCGGCGCGGCTTTGCCCGGTGGTTTCGAGATCAAAGAAGGCAAGCTCCGCGGTGTCGATAGCCTCGGCATGATGTGCAGCGGCAAGGAACTCGGCATCGGCGAAGACACTGGCGGCCTGTGGATTCTCGACAGCGAGCTGCCCGTCGGTAAACCCATCAACCAGATCGTCGAAAGCGACACTCTCTTTGACCTCGAGATCACCCCGAACCGCTCCGATCTCCTCAGCCACCTCGGCCTCGCCCGCGAACTTTCAGCCCTCACCGGAATCCCACTCAAAGGCCATCGCGACCACACCCAAGCCACTTCGAAAACCCGCGCCGCCCAGGCCGACGAAGTCACCCTCGAAGCCACGGACGGCTGCCCCTACTACACCGCCCGCGTTATCAAAGGCGTCAAAGTCGGCCCCAGCCCTGCTTGGCTGAAAGCCCGCCTCGAAAGCATCGGCCTTCGCCCCATCAACAACATCGTCGATATCACCAACTATGTGATGATGGAGATGGGCCAGTCGCTGCACGCCTTTGACCTCGATAAACTCCAGGGCGGCATCACCGTCCGCCGCGCCAAGGAAGGCGAAAAGATCCTCGCGCTCGACGGCCAGGAGTACACCCTGCTCACCGAAGACCTCGTCATCGCCGACAACGCCCGCCCCGTCGCCATCGCCGGCGTCATGGGCGGTGAGGAAACCAGCGTCACCGAAACCACGACGAACATTCTTTTGGAAAGCGCCTACTTCGCGCCGAGCAACATCCGCCGCACCGCCCGCCGACTCACACTGCATTCCGACTCCAGCTACCGCTTCGAGCGCGGCATCGACCCGCATCAGGTCCACGGCGGCAGCAATCTCGCCACAAAGCTCATTTTGGAAATCGCCGGAGGCACCGCTGAACCCGAACTCAAAGTCGCCGGTGAAGCTCCGCAGCTCGTTGGTGAGGTTCAACTCGACGAAGACCGTGTCAGGAAGCTACTTGGAATGTCGGATATCTCTCGCGAAGAAATTCATGACATCTTGAAGAAGCTAGGACTCGAAGTTGGTGCCGCGAGTAGTCGGCAATGTGTCTGGACCATCCCCAGCTACCGCCTCGACCTCCTCCGCAGCGTCGATCTCGTCGAAGAAGTCGCCCGCGTCATCGGACTCGACCGCGTGCCCGCCAAGTTCACCGCCGCCTTCGCGCAGGGTGATGGCACCGACAAAATATACGACCACGCCATGCAGATCCGCCAGGCCTTGGCAAATCGCGGCTTCAACGAGGCTCAGACCCTCCGACTTATCTCCACGCCGCAAACCAACGATGCCCTCGGCAATCCCACCGGCGGTCTCGCCGCGCTAAAGAATCCGCTCAGCGAAGACCACACCACCCTGCGCCCCAGCATCGTCCCCGGCCTGCTCGCCAGCGCCGCGCTGAACATCCGCCAGGGTGCCGACCGCCTCCGCCTCTTCGAGATCGGCCGCGTCTTCCTGAAAATGCCCAACGGCATGGTCCGCGAAGAAGAGCGCCTCGCCATCCTGCTCTGCGGTCCGGTTTCACCCAGCTCCTGGCACGCCCGCGTGCCCAAAGCCGCCGACATCTTCGACCTGCGCGGCCTCGTCGAAAACCTCCCCGGCGTCTCCTCCGTCGAAATCAAGCCCCTCAAAGACAACGGCACCTTCCTCCTCCACAGCGAGCTGAAGGCCGGCAACCGTGTCCTCGGCTGGATCGCCCAACTCCACCCCGCCCGCTCGCGCCAGCTCGATGCCCGCGAACCCGTCTATGTCTGCGAACTCCTCCTCAGCGCCCTGCGCCAAGGCAGCACCGGCCCCGCCAAGTTCACCGACCTCCCCCGCTTCCCCGGCATGACCCGCGACGTCGCCTTCGAGCTCCCCGCCGATGTGCCGAACGCCAAAGTCGCCGCCTTCTTCGGCAGCATCAAAGAGCCCCTGCTGATCAGCACCGCCCTCTTCGACGTCTTCACCGACCCCACCGGCACCAAACTCGCCGCCGACCGCAAATCGCTCGCCTGGACCCTCACCTATCGCGCCCCCGACAAAACCCTCGAAACCCCCGAAGTCGATGCCACCCACAACCGCATCGTCTCTGCGCTCGAGAAGGCTCTGCCGGTGGTGGTGAGGCGGTAGCTTGAACAGTCACGACTAACAGAAATGGATGAGCCAACTACATGCCCTCAATGTGGTTCCAAATTTTCGAATTTTGGAGTGCTGAAAGCTAATCTCCAAATTCCAGACTCTACCAACAGGCTGATAAACGAGTTCTCTGAACCCACGTTCCCATATCGCTGCACAAAGTGTAGTGATGCTGTTTTTTAGAGCAGTGTTCGGCTTTGCTAAAGGAAGAGCGGGACAGGCTCACGACTTATCTCCAAAACAGTCTCAGTCTGGTGCCTATTGTCAGTTCACATAGTCCTGAGATGCCAGCCCTTTTTGGACCGGAGGATGATTTAGTTAGCGAGAGCGATTTCTGACTCGAAGGAGGAGGGTGACTTGTAGTTGAGAGAGGAGTGCAAGCGGCGGGTGTTGTAGTAGCCGTCGATGAAGGCAAAGAGTTCGTGGGCGGCGTCCTCCTGGCTGGCAAAGCAGCCATCGCGCAGCATCTCGGCCTTGAGGGTGCCGATGAAGGACTCGGTCCAGGCGTTGTGATAGGGGTTGGCTCTGGCAGACATGCTTTGCTCCATGCCTGCGGCGCGCAGCCGTTGACGGAAGGCGCTGCTGCCATACTGGCTGCCGCGGTCGCTGTGGAGCCGAGCGCAGCGAGACAGCCAGCCGCAGGCTGCCCGAAGGGTGAGCGTAGCGAAGCAACATGATGCCTTGGGTGCCGCGTCTGGCGGCGAGGGCGGAGTCGAGGGCCTCGACGACCAGATCACTGCGCAGGTGATCGCGCAGGCTCCAGCCGACGATGCGGCGCGAGCACAGGTCGATGATGACGGCCAGGTAGAGCCAGCCTTGCTCGCTGGGGATGTAGGAACCGAGGGACGAGGTAGCTAGCCGAAGGCTACCCCGAAGGGGTGGCTGCCGTGAGGCGGCAGCCAGCAAATGTCGCCCGCCCAGACCTCGTTGGGCTTGGTGGGCAGAGGGCGGCCTTGCAGGAGATTGTCAGAGGGCTTGTCTGCGCGTCCGTCGCTCGTCTGTGGCACATAGGTCTTGGGCTGGAGGGCAACGAGCCCCGCCTCGCGCATGAGTCGTCTGACACGATCCGGTGAGAGAGTGACGCCCTCCTGTCGCAGCAAGTGGTAGATGCGCCGGTATCCATAGCGGCGTTGATGCTGCCGGAAGATGGCCTCGATACGCGGGCGCAGCTCAGCATCGGAGAGCTGTCGGGCACAGGGCTGGGCGGCGTGATGGTAACTGCTGCGGGGCAGGCCCAGCGTCTCGCAGATGAGGCGCACGCTGTGAGCTGTGGAAGCGTGGATGCTCTGGATCATGGCGCGTAGTTGCCGGGGGTTTTGGTGCCGAGGATGATGGCGGCCTTTTTTAAAATGTCGTTCTCAGCCTGGAGGCGGGCCACCTGGCGCCGCAAGGCACGCAAGGCGTCCGCTTCGGACTGCTCGCCTACGGCTCGCAATCCTGCGCTGCCGCCTTGCGTGCCTTGGGCCTTGTGCCGCCATTCGTAGAGCATGGAGGTGCTGACCTCCAACTCCTGGGCGACTTCGGCGACGGGTTTGCCAAGGTTGAGCAGGCCTACGGCCTTGTCTTTGAACTCCTGGGTGTAGCGCTGATAGGCTTTCTTGTTCATGGTTTCTGGCATGTTGGGTTTCCGTTTGTCCCTGGTCCAGAAAGTTAGAGTACCTCACTGCCCACGGGGTGGTTTTGGCAAGATGGAAGTTGCCGCCCGTCCTGGGTGAAGGCACCTTCCGCTCATGCGCTACATCAACCCCAAGACCGATTTTGCCTTCAAGAAGATCTTCGGCTCGCCCGGCAGCCAGGGCATCTTGCGCTCGTTCCTCAATGGTGTGCTCTATGAGGGGGTGGACCGCATCGCCAGCGTCACCATTGTGGACCCTTACAGCATCCCGCGACTGGAAGGCATGAAGGACAGTTACCTGGATGTGCGCGCCGTGCTGCATGACGGTCAGCATGTCATCATCGAGATGCAAGTGCTCAACGTCCCCGGTATGGAGAAGCGCGTGCTCTACAATGCTGCCAAGGAATACAGCAACCAGCTCATCAAAGGCCAGGACTACCGGCTGCTCAATCCCGTGATCGCCCTCACGCTCACAGACTTCATCATGTTCCCAGAGCTAGAGGGGCAGGTCATCAGCCGCTTCGCCCTCGCCGAGAAAGATAGACTCATCGCCTACCCAGACGGCGATGTGGAACTCGTCTTTGTGGAGCTGCCCAAATTCGAGCGCGGCCTGCATGAACTGCGCGGGCTGACGGACGAATGGCTGTTCTTCGTGGATTGCGCCGCCGATCTGGATGCGGTGCCTGCGCAGCTGAGCGCCGTAGCCGAAATCGAGGACGCCTTTGAGATCGCGGAAACCTCCCGCCTAACCCCCGAGGAGGACCATGCGCTGGAACTCAAGACACGCTGGATCGCCGATCAAAAGATGATCCTGGAGATGAAGCTCGGAGCCGAGGCGCAATTGGAAATGGCGGAGGCACAGTTGGAGCAAGTTGAGACTAAACTGGAGCAAGTTGAGACTAAACTGGAGCATACAGAGACCAAATTGGAGCTAACCGCGAGCAAACTGGAGCATACGGAGACCAAACTGGAGCTGACCGCTACACAACTAGAACAGCAAACTGCCCGGGCAGAGCATATCCTCCGCGCAGCGACGAAGGCTCTGGCGGCGGCCGGGCTGGATGATGCCGCCATTGCGGCACAGCTCGGTATCACCCCGACAGAGGTGCCTCGGCTGAGGCTTTGAGTTCCATCCTTCAGCCTACATAGCGCCGGTCCTTCCGCGCAAGATCACCACGGCTTGATGTCGCGGTGGATGAGGCCATGAGCATACGCGAGCGCATCGCACACATGGGCGGTGATTAACTTCTCCTCCGCCTGCTAGCGCCGGTAAAAGCCCAGCGTGTGCTCCAGACCCTGCTGCCAGGTCACCTGCGGATCGTAGCCCAGATCGCGACGGGCGGCGGTGAGGTCGGCGGCGGAGTGGCGGATGTCGCCGCTGCGGCCGGGCTGGTGGTCGGGCTGCAAGGACTGACCGGTGAGGCGGTTCAGTTCTTGGGCTAGGTCTAGGAGCGTCACGCTGGTTCCCCCGGCGATGTTGAAGACACGTCCGGCGACTTTTTCAGCAGGCTGCTCGGCGGCGAGGAGGTTGGCGGCGACGGCGTTGTCCACATACACATAGTCGCGCACTTGCAGGCCGTCGCCAAAGATGGTCGGTGCCTGTCCCTGGAGCATGACGGTGCAGAACTTGGCGATGACGCCGGAGTAGGGCGAGCTGAAGGACTGGCGCGGGCCGAAGACATTGAAGTAGCGCAGCGCCACCGTCTCCAGCCCGTAGAGCTGGTGGAAAAGTTGGCCGTAGCGCTCGCTGCCGTACTTTTGCAAGCCGTAGGGGGTGATGGGCTGGACGGGCAGACCTTCATGCTTCTGCGGCACCTCGCTGTCCCCATAAATGGCGGAGGAAGAGGCGAACATGAAGCGCTTCACCTTGGCATCACGCGCGGCGACGAGGAGCTGTAGGGTCGCCTCCAGGTTGATGGCGTTGCTTTCCACCGGCTGGGCCACGGACTGGGGCACGGAGGCGATGGCGGCCTCGTGGAAAACCCAGTCGCAGCCCTGGACCAGACGGGTCACGAGCGCGGTGTCGCAGACGCTGCCCTGGACAAAGTCGAGCGCGTCGCCCTGGCGCTTCCAGGCGAGGTTGGCGGTGGCATCGCCAGTGCTCAGGTCATCCAGCACGATGACCCGCGCCCCGCGTGCGCAGAGCGCCTGGGCGATGTGGGAACCGATGAATCCGGCACCGCCGGTGACGAGGGCTTTGATCTCAAGAGAGGAGGGGCTGGGCATGAGAGGTGGGAGGAGTTCGTTAGGCTCAAGCGTTTCGCTGAAAGTGTGGTGTAGGGGGGAATGGGGACGCAGAGGGCTGCGGATGCTGGCAGCGCCAGGAAAGACAGCAAGTGTTTCTTCCTCGTTATCAAAACAGGACAGTGGGAGGGCATCCGGGAGGGCGCAGATTTTTTTGAAAGGATGTGCTCGACGCCGTGGCGCTGAATGGCTATGACGGACGCATGGTTCCCTTTTTCTCCCGTTGTTTCGTTCTGTGTCTTGTAGGCTGGGGTCTTGTCAGTTGCTCTGAGGTGCAGCCTGCGGGCAGCTTGGGCTATACCTTGGATGGGGATACGCGGCTGCGGCCGACACCGCAAAATTACCGCCATGTGCCGCCGCGTCTTGAGGATGCGAATCCCACGCCAACGCAGTGGATGATGAAGTTTTAGCAGGTTGCCAGCCTGCGGTGGATGACGTGCTTGAAGGCACCGCCTGCGCCTTCGGCATCCAGCAGACGGTCATCCTTTGAGCAGGGCAGCCGCCGGGTCACAAACTCAGCCAGGGTGCCATACATCGCCTCCTGCCAGCCGAGCGTGGCGGCCCAGGCGCGGTAGTCGGTGAAGTTCACATCAGCGGTGATGTCCTGCCTGCCGGGGTTCTCATACACCGCCGCACCCTCCAGCCGCTGCTGCAGCAGGTAGGCGCGCAGGGTGCCGCGCGGGCGGCGGTGGTAGAGAGCGGGAAAGACATCGCCATAGTCCACGGTGAGCATCGCGCCCTGCCGCCAGTGCGGGGACCAGGCGCGCAGCCAGTCATGGACGGAGAGGTGCAGCTCGCAGCGCTGGGGCTGTATGAATGGATGCTGCAGGGCGCTGAAGTCGGCGCGCTCCTCAGCGGGCATCGGCAGGGGCTTCAGGGACTCGCGCACATGCCCGGCGGTGTCGCGCTCCACATGCACCTCGTGCCAGGCACCGGCCTGCCACTGCGCCAGCGTGACGGGGAAGGCGTCCAGCAGCTCATTGTGGTAGATGAGGGCGCGGCCACCGCTCGCCGCCAGCGCAGCAGCCATGTCATCGTGCCAGACCACGCGGCGGCCTAACATCTCCTGCTGTTGCGCGCGCAGCACGGGGGATGTCTCGACGATGTGCCAGTGGAATATCCGCCTTGTCCACCAGCCCAGCGCCTGGCGCACAACCGCCATTAGCGCGCCGCTGCCCGCGCCGATCTCGATGACGTGGCGCACGGAGGGCTGTAGGGCGGACTCCTCCCGCAGCCAGGCGGCGATGGCCTGGCCCAGCAGCGGAGAAAGCGTGGCCGCCGTGGAGAAGTCACCGCGCGCGCCCACGGTGCGGATGTGCCGCGTGTAGTAGCCGCGCGCGGGATCAAACAGCGCGCGGGCCATGAAGGCGGAGAAAGGTTCCGGCATCGCGCGTCAGCCCCTCCGCAGTGACTTCACCTCATCGGCCAGGATTTCCAGCCCCTCCTGGACGATGGCCGCAGGCTGGCTGTAGGTGAGGCGCAGGCACTCGTGTGGATGCCGCCACGGCTGCTCCAGGCCATAGGTGAAGTAGTGGCCGGGGATCACCAGCACCTTGCGCGCCTTCAGCCGGCGGTACAGCTCCGCCGCGCTCACGGGCAGGTCTTTCAGCCAGAGCCAGAGGAAAAACGCACCCTCCTGCGCGTGCAGCGCCCACGGCACATCCCCGCCCAGCGCCGTGCTGAGCACGCCTTTGGCGAAGTCGGAACGCTCCTGGTAAAAAGGCCGGATCACCTCGCTGCCCAGGCGCAGCAGGCGGTCATCTGCCAGCAGGGGCTGGACCAGCGCCTGGCCCACGTTGCCATTCGCCAGGCTGACGATGGCGTTCATGTTCGACAGTGCCTTCACGATGGGCGCGTCCGCGACGATGACAGAGGTACGCACGCCGGGCAGGCCGAGCTTTGACAGGCTGATGCTGAAGATCATGCCCGGCTCCCAGCGCGGGCGGAAGCCGCCGTGGATCACGCCGGGAAAGGGATGCCCGTAGGCGTTGTCAATCATCAGCGGGATGCCGTGTTGGCGCGACAGGTCGCGCAGCTTCGAGAACTCATCATGGGTCAGCACATTGCCCGTTGGATTCGTCGGGCAGGAGACGCACATGGCGGCGATGTCCGGCGTCACCCGCAGCCGGTCGAAGTCCACGCGGTACTTGAACTCATGCTCCCCGCGCATCTCGATGCGCGGCAGGCAGGCGGTGAACTGGCCCGCGCAGAGCGCCTGGTTAGCGTAGCCGATGTACTCCGGCAGCAGGGGGAAAAGGATGCGCCTCATGCCGCCGGGCGTGTCGCCAGCCAGGAGGTTGAAAAGCAGAAAGAACGCGCTCTGGCTGCTGGGGGCCACGCCGATGTTCGCGCGCGTCACGTCCCAGCCGCATTCGCGTTTGAGGAAGGCCGCCATCGCCTCGCGAAACAGCGGGCTGCCGCCGGGCGGGTCGTAGTTCAGCAGCGTGCGGTCCAGCGCGGCACCGTCATCCAGCATGGCGCGCATCCGCTCCCGCCACAGTGCCTGCACCTGCGGGATGGCCGCAGGCTGGCCGCCGCCCAGCATCCGCATGTCCGGGTGCGTGGTCAGCGCGGCACCGCAGTCGTCCATGAGTTCCTGGATGCCGCTGGGACCGGCCAGGAGCTGGCCGATGGTGGAAAAAGGGGGAGGAGTCATGGCACAGAGGGCGCTCCCGTGAGCCGGGCCGCGTTTCGCCTCATTCTAAGCCGCGCCTGAACTGGAAATCATCCCAAAAGTCTCTCGCCTCGCCGCGTTCCCGTATCCAGAATATACCCATGTCAGAAGCAGCACATGTCACCCCGGCCTTCGCGCCTGTCGCGCAGCAAGTGATGCTGCGTGTGTGGCTGCGGCGCTGGCTGGCGTGGCTGGGGCGCACCCTGTGGCCGCTGGTGGGCATGCTGGTGATCCTGCTCATCGCCAGCGCCACGACCGGCAGTTCATTCCTCGCCACGCTGATCTGGCTGTCGCTCGCGACCTGGCTGCTGGTGCCGCTGGGCCTGACCTGGTGGAAAAAGCCCGGCCACTACAGCACGCTGGCGCTGTGGGACCAGGCCGCAGGCCGCAGGGAGGCATTCGCCAGCGCCTGGTGGTTTGAGCAGCAGGCGCCGCTGACGAAAAGCCAAAGCGCGCATGTCGCGGCCCAGCGCGACTTGCTGACCGCAGCGCTGCCCGCCCTGCCCCAAGACCTGCCTTTGCAGCCGCACCGCTGGCTCTGGGTGCCGCCTGTGCTGACGCTGGCGGCGCTGTTCATCACCGCCAGCCTCAATGGCACGCGGGTGGAGCTGACGCTGGACGGGCAAATGCAGGAGACCGCCAGACGCGAGGCGGATAAGCTGGCGAAGACCGACTGGGAAAAGAAGAAGTTGGATGGTCTCAAGGCCGATGAGCAGAGTGAGCTGGACAAGCTCAAAGAGAACCTCAAGCAGACCGCGCAGAACCTGGAGAACGCCGCAGGCAAGGACGCGCGCGAGGTGATGGCCGATCTGGAGCGCCGTGCGCGCGAGGCGGAAAAGCTGGCGGAGCGCCTCGGCGCGGACAAGGACGCCTGGGCCTCCGACAAGCTGGTGAAATCCCTGCGCGAACACGCCGACACCGCCGACCTGGGCGATGCAGTGGCCGCAAAGAACGCAGCGCAGAGCGCAAAGGCTGCGGAAGCGCTGGCAAATCAGCTCAAATCACCCCAACTCACCAACGACACGCGCGAGCGCCTGAATGAGACCCTCAAGGACACGCAGAAGGAGTCCGAGAAAGAGGACCGCCAGCGCGCCGTGGGCCAGCATGTCCTGGGCGCGGGCGATCAGCTCCAGCAGACCAAGCCCGCCGAGGCGGGGGCGGAGTTTGACAAGCTGGCCGACAAGATGCGCGATCTCGCCCGCCGTGAGCAGACGCGCGGCGAGCTAGAAAAACTGGCGCAGCAGCTCCGCGACGCAGGCAGCAACATCGCCGGGCAAAACGCCGCCGGTGGAATGCAGGAGATGACTGCCGCAGGCCAGCTGGGGCAGAACGGGCAGACAGGCCAGCAGACACCGCAGGTCGGCCAGGCGCAGCCTAACCAAATGGGGCAGATGGGACAGGCAGGCCAGCAGCAGCTCCAGCCCCCCGGTCTCGGCCAGACAGGGCAGCAGATGCAGATGCTCCAGCAAAATCCCGTGCCCGGCACCGGCCAGGGGCAGCAGATGATGATGGCGCAGGGAAAACAGGGCCAGCCCGGCGAAGGCCAGCCCATGCTCATGGCACCAGTGCCCGGCCAGAAGCCCGGAGACAAGCCGCCAGATGCCTTCCTGCTCGGCCCGCCAGATGGAAAGCCCGGAGGTGATGGCCCGGCGATCCTGCTCGCCATGCCCGGCGGTCAGCAGCCCGGCGTGGGCAAGGCCGACCTCAATGCCGAAGCGACCGCGAAGCAGAACAGCGCGAACCAGGCCGTCGTGACCGCGCAGCAGAACAAAGAAGGCCAGTCCAGCGTGCGCGCGGTGGAGGGCGGCGCGCGCAAAGAGAACGCCGGACGCAGCGCCAGCCAGATCGCCGTAGAAACTCTAGCCGCCGAGGAGGAGGCGCTGGATGAGTCTGCCCTGCCCCCAAGCCGCCGCGAGCAGGTGCGGCGCTACTTTACCGAGCTGCGGCGGCGGTTTGAAGGAAAGTGAAAGTCATGCAGCCAACCCGAAAGCCTTCTGGCGCTCAACTGCCAACTCTCAACTTCACCTCTGTGATCGCACGCAGTTCCTCGAGCAATACCTGTATAGCTGCCGTACGCTGCCGGGAGACTAGCAGCGCCTCGATCTCCTGACGCACTTCCTCAAAGGTGGGCAAGCGTGACGGGCGGCGTTCGTGAAGCTGGATGATGTGCCAGCCGAGCTTTGTCTGAACAGGCTGGCTGATTTCGCCAAGACGCAGCTTTTCCACAAGGGCAATAAAGTCCGGCGGCATCCGCTCTGCGGTGAACCAGCCGAGATCGCCGCCGGTCATCTTGCTGCGTTCGTCTTCGGAGAACTCCGCCGCCAGCACGGCAAAGTTTTCTCCCCCCGCGGTCAGCCTGCGGTAAAGCTCTTGTATCTCCCGCTGCCGGTCCGGCTTCTTTTTTTCATGCCGCGTCAGGAAGATATGCGCGGCATGGTGAGCCACAGGGATGTGCAAAGTCTCGGCATGGCGGTCATACCAGGCGCGCACCTCTTCTCCGGTGATAGGCGGCACTCGCGCGGCGAGTTTTTGTTCAATCCATGCCTGGTCAAGTAGAGCCTCACGCATCCGTCCGGCCAGCGTGTCCTCGGTGAGATGCTGCCAGGCCACTCGCTGTGCGCGTTCGGCGGGGTCTTCGATCTGTTTCAGCCACGTTTGCAGCTCGTCATCGGTCAGGGCGATTACGTCGAAGGCGCTGTCTCGCAGTCGAAAATGTCTAACAATCTGCGCGTCCACGAGCTGCTGCTGCACCTCATCTCTCGCCGCTGCCCTGGCCTCGCTGTTCATCGTCTCCCAGGTCATGCCCTGCCGCCAGACATGAGCTTGCAGGGCCGCATCAAAGTCGGCCCGCAGGATTGGCCGTCCCGCGACCGTGGCCACCGCATCAGGCGACGGGCGCGGCCACAGCGCCCAAAGCAGCACGCCGAGTGCGGCGAGCAGAGGAAAGATCAGCTTTTTCATGCGCGTGTGAGAGATAGAATTTTCTGCCGCCGCGCCTCCTTGCCAAGTCCCCGCATGGCCTCCACCGCCTTGAAGAAAGACTCCAGATCGCCGCCATGCGCCTTCAGCAGCGCCTCAAAGCCGGGCAGCATCTCGTAGTAGGTCGCCAACGTGCTGAGGCGCGCGTTGTTCACCGGTTTTTGGAACCAGCGCTCAATCTTGAGGCTGCCGCCGTAGCGCCGATCCAAGGCATCGGCGCGCTGGCGCATGTGGACAAAGGCGGCTGCCTTGGCGGCGCGCTCTATTTCGACACTGCGATAGGTGCGTGAGTAAACCTGCTTCAACTCCTCCCGCGTCCGCAGCACCAGCGCCACAAACTCCCGCTCGATGCGCATCTCCTTCTCATACTGCGCCAGCTCTCGCGTCCGGCCTTGCGCACGCAGCCAGCGCCGCGCGCCCTCCTGGCCCACGGCGCTGGCAAAGGCCTCGTTGAAATCGGTGTCGCCACTGAGGTAGAGACGCTGATGGGTCAGCTCGTGGAAGATCAGCTCGGCCAGCTCCGCGTCGCTGCGGCCGATGAAGGTGTTCAGCAGCGGATCACGCAGGAAGCCCAGGGTCGAGTAAGCATCCACGCCGCCGACATAGACATCGAGACCCTCGGCCCGCAGCCCTGCCGCCTCCTGCTCTGCCAGCCTTTCTTTAAAAAAGCCACGGTAGCTGAGGCTGCCGACCAGGGGATACCACCACTTCCGGGCCTCCACGCTAAACTCCGGCGCGGCGAAGACGACCCACACGACATGGCGGCGGCCCAGGTTGGCGTAGCGTTCGTACTGTCCTTTTGCGGGCAGATGCACCGCCGTTTCCGCATACGCGCGAATGTCGGCCACGGTGTTGAGCTTTTGCTTTAGCAGCGGCTTGCTCTTGGGGTCAGCCAGCACCTCCGCCACTGGGCGCGCCTTTTGCAATATCTCCGCCTGCCCGCCGAGCGCCTGGCTGTAAAAGCGCACCGTGGAGCATGAGCAGAGGACCAGGCCGGGGAGCAGCAGAAGGGCGCGCATCATGTGGCGGTGATTTAGCCGAACAATTCCTGTGAATCCTGAAAAATCCTGCCCATCCTATCAAAACTGTCCATACCCATGTCCTTTATTCACGACGACTTCCTCCTGCCCACCGCCGCCGCCCGCCGTCTGTATCATGACTTTGCGCGGGATGAGCCGATCCTAGACTACCACAACCACCTGCCGCCGAAGGACATCGCGCAGGACAGGCAATTCCAGAACCTGCACGAAATCTGGCTGGCGGGCGACCACTACAAATGGCGCGCGATGCGCAGCAATGGCGTGCCGGAGCGGCTGATCACAGGCGATGCCTCCCCGCGGGAAAAGTTTCTCGCATGGGCGGCGACGGTGCCACACACGCTCCGCAATCCGCTCTATCACTGGACCCACCTGGAGCTGAAGCGCTACTTCGGTATTGATGAGCTGCTCAATGAAAAGACCGCTCCCGCCATCTGGGAACAGACGGAGGCGGCACTGGCAAAGAAGGATATGAGCGTGCGCGGCATCCTGCGCACGCAGAAGGTGCGCGCGCTATGCACCACGGACGATCCTACCGACGACCTCGCCTGGCACAGCAAGTGCGCTGAGGATGGGTTTACAATCGGTGTCTATCCCACCTTCCGCCCGGACAAGGCGCTGGCAATCCACGCCAACGAAGTGTGGAACGACTGGTGCGACAAGCTCGCCGCAGTCACCGGCATTGAGATCAAAAGCTACGAAAGGCTGATTCAGGCTCTAGAGCAGAGACACACCTATTTTCACAACCTGGGTTGCCGTCTCAGCGACCACGGCCTGAACCGTTGCCATGCCGACTTTGTCAGCGAGACCGCTGCCGCCCGCGTCTTTGACCGTTTCCGCACACGCACAAAGCGGCGCATCTTTGCCAATGAATTCGACCAGTTCGCCAGCAACGTCATGCTGCACATGGGCCGCATGAACGCCGCGCGCGGCTGGACCATGCAGTTGCACCTCGGCCCTATCCGCAACAACAACAGCCGTCTCGCCCGCGAGATCGGCGCGGATGTCGGCTGCGATAGTATCGGCGACTGGCCGCAGGCAGAGCCGCTGTCGAAGTTCCTCGACGCGCTCGACAGTGAGAACGCCCTGCCGAAGACCATCCTCTACAACATCAACCCCACCGCCAACTACGTCTTCGGCACCATGGCCGGAAACTTTGCCGACGGCACCACACCGGGAAAGGTGCAGTTCGGCTCCGGCTGGTGGTTTCTGGATCAGAAGGAGGGTATGGAGTGGCAAATCAACGCGCTTAGCAATCTCGGCCTGCTCAGCCGCTTCATCGGCATGCTCACGGACAGCCGCAGCTTCATGTCTTTCCCGCGCCATGAATACTTCCGCCGCACGCTGTGCAGCCTGCTCGGCAGGGACATCGAATCCGGCGAGATTCCCGCCGACTACGACCTCGTCGGCAGCATGGTGAAAAACATCTGCTACGCGAACGCGAAGGCTTACCTTGGCCTGGAGAAAAGCTGAGTCTCTAAAACCGGGGGGATGGATGGCAAAGGCACCCCAGATGCGGCGCAAAGTAACAGATGAGTTAAGAATGCTGCCGTGCATGCCGACCTTGGTGACGATCTGCGTTCCGGCGTGGATGTTGCGCGGCTGGTAGGACATGCGAGGGAGGCACAGAACCCTCGCCACCATCGCCCACACCGTCTCCCAGACCGAGGAAATCCTCCTTGATGAACTCCGCGAATGGCAGCTCACGGCCACGACGACGGGGCATTGAAGTTGCCGACTACGGGTGCGGAAAAACTCTCGCCAGCATTTTCCGCTTCCGCTAGAACAGGGGCGCAACCCGTTCTGCCATGGCTTTCCACACTCCCACCTCCGCCCAGTGGCGCGCGCGCCCGGTCTTCATCATCAGCACGTTTCGTGACATGCACGCGGAACGGGACCACCTCGTCACCCATCCATGATCATGAGCACCCGCGTCTTCCTCTCCTATGCCCGTGGCGATGACGAGCCCTTCGTCCGTCGTCTGCACGATGACCTCAAGGCGGAGGGCTTCACCGTCTGGTTCGACCGTGAGTCGCTCATGTCGCGCGGGCTCACCTTCCATCAGGAGATCAAGGACGCCATCCGCTGCGAGGTGGACCGCATCGTCTATGTCGGCGGGCCGAAGGCCGCCGCTTCGCCTTATGTCCGCGAGGAATGGCAGCTCGGGCTGGAGTTCGATCACGTCGTGGTCACTCCCATCCTGCGGCTGGGCGACTACAAAGAAACTCCCGGCGAGCTGAGCCTGCTCCACTGCGAGGACTTCCGCGACGATGCGAAATACGCCGCCGCATTGGCGAAGCTCGTCACCCACCTCCGCCAGCCGAACCCGAAGCTCGGCGCGATCTTCGCCGTGCCCTCGCTGCCGCCGCATTTCCTCGCGCGTCCGGAGCTGATGCGCCGCGTGCGGGATGCATTGCTGGTGGACCTCCAGACCGCGCAAGTCATCACCAGCGCCGATGCCCGGGTCGGCATGCAGGGCATGGGCGGCATCGGGAAGTCCGTGCTCGCCGCCGCGCTGGCTCGCAATCGCGGGGTGCGCCAGTCCTATCCCGACGGCATCGCGTGGATCTCCTTCGGTCAGAATCTCACGCGGGACGATCTGCTCTCCCGTCTGCGCGACCTGGTGCGGCATCTCGGCGGCGAGGCGAACTTCCAATCGCTCCCCGAGGGCCAGGGTGTGCTGCGCGAATTATTACAGGCAAAGGCCGTCCTCCTCGTGCTCGATGATGTGTGGCGCGCCAGCGATGCCAAGGAGTTCGACCACCTCGGGCCGCGCTGCCGCATGCTCGTCACCACGCGGGATGCCGGCATCCTCCACACCCTGCATGGCGAGCTGGTGCCCGTCTCCTTGTTCACCGAGGCGGAGGCGCTGCAGTTGCTCGCTGATGCCGTGGGAGTGGAAGTCTCCGCGCTGCCCGCTGAGGCGAAGGAGGTGGCCGATGAATGCGGCCTGCTCCCGCTGGCTCTCGCCCTCTCCGGAGGCATGGCGAAGAAGCGCGGCGGGGATTTCCACTCCGTGCTCGAGCGACTGCGCCAGGCCGACCTGGAGAAGATAGCCGACCGCGAATCCATCAATGAAGCCCACCGCAGTATCTGGCGCGCGATGCAGGCCAGCGTGGAGATGCTCAGCGAGGATGAGCAGCGCCGCTTCGGCGAGCTGGCCGTCTTCTCTGCGGACGACACCGTGCCCGAGGCCGCCGTCGCCACGCTCTGGGAACACACGGGCAGCCTCGACGCCCCAAACACCGAGGACTTCCTCATCAACCTCGCCGAGCGCTCGCTCATCCAGCTCGACCAGAAACCGGACGCCGGTGCCGGTGGCGGCATCCTTCGCCGCATCCGGCTCCACACCCTGCTGCACGACTATGCCACATGCATCGCCACCAGGACCAAGTTTCAATGGTGGCGGCGGTGCTGGATGTGGTTGCGTGACTTTGCCGCCCGCATCACCAATCACCAAAAGGGGAGGCGCGCTCCCAGTCATCCTCTCGCCCACCTCCACCTGGCCCTCCTCAATGCCTATAAAAAGAAATGTCCCACGGGCTGGGCCAGCGGGCCGGATGACGGCTACTTCTTCCAGCAGATGCGGCACCATCTCATCGTGCTGGAGCATTGGGACGACCTCTGCGCCTATCTCACCGATTTCCTATGCCTTGATCAACGCATCCGCTCCGGGCAGATCTTTGAGGTGGTCACCGATCAGCGGGCGGCCCTCGCCGCGCTGCCGGAGTTGGAGAAGGAGGCGAAGCGCGAGGAAGAGCGGGTCGGGCACTGCGCGCGGTATGGAGAGGCCATGATCATCTACGCCCGGGATTGCGCGGCGGGGAAAAAGCCAGCTCTGCCGGAGCCACCCGACGCCCGAGGAATGGCTGCAGGCGGCTCCGCTACCGGGGAAGTCTCCCCCCGCGCCGACCGGCTTCGAGCCATCGCCAATTTCACCGCCGACAAAGCCACCCTTCTGGCTGCTTTTCACGACGATTTCCTGCCCTTGGCTGCTAATGCCGCCGCCGACGGTCCGCTCAGTGATGCGGTCGCAACCCTCGATGCCGTGAGCGTTCCCTGGCTCCATCGCAATCCCCGACCACCCGCCCCGGCTCTGAGGCCCCAATGCCTCGCCACCCTCCAGGGTCACACGAATTGGGTCACCAGCGTGGCCCTCTCCCCCGATGGCTCCCGCGCCGTTTCAGGGAGCCACGACAACACCCTGCGCGTCTGGGACCTCCACTCCGGGGAGTGCCTCGCCACCCTCCAGGGGCACACGCGTGGGGTCTTGAGCGTGGCCCTCACCCCGGATGGCTCCCGCGCCGTTTCAGGCAGCGGCGACCACACCCTGCGCGTCTGGGACCTGCACTCCGGTCAGTGCCTCGCCACCCTCCAGGGTCACACGTCCATTGTCTACAGCGTGGCCCTCTCCCCCGATGGCTCCCGCGCCGTTTCAGGGAGCCACGACAAAAGCCTGCGCGTCTGGGACCTCATCACCGGGCAGTGCCTCGCCACGCTTGAGGGGCACTCGGACTGGGTCATCAGCGTGGCCCTCTCCCCCGATGGCTCTCGCGTCGTTTCGGGGAGCAGAGACAGAACCCTGCGCCTCTGGAACCTCCTCTCCGGGCAGTGTATCGCCACACTGCAGGGGCACACGGGCTGGATCACCAGCGTGGCCCTTTCCCCCGATGGCTCCCATGTCGTTTCCGGCAGTTGGGACAAAACCCTCCGCGTCTGGGACCTCATCACCGGGCAGTGCCTCGCCACCCTACAGGGGCACACAGGCATGGCCACCAGCGTGGCCCTCTCCCCCGATGGTTCCCGCGCCGTTTCAGGGAGCGACGACAAGACCCTGCGCGTCTGGGATCCCGCTTCCGGCCATTGCCTCCTCACCCTCCAAGGGCATACGGAAGGGGTCACCAGCGTGGCTCTCTCCCAGGATGGCTCCCGCGCGGTTTCCGGTAGCTCCGACAATACCCTGCGCGTCTGGGACCTCCTCTCCGGGCCGTGCCTCGCCACGCTTGAGGGGCACTCGGACTGGGTCATCAGCGTGGCCCTCTACCCCGATGGCTCCCGCGCGGTTTCCGGTAGCTCCGACAATACCCTGCGCGTCTGGGACCTCCTCTCCGGGCGGTGTCTCACCACCCTACAGGGACACACCAGCACAGTCATCAGCGTGGCCCTTTCCGCCGATGGCTCCCGCGCGGTTTCCGGTAGCTCCGACAAGAACCTGCGCGTCTGGGACCTCCTCTCTGGGCGGTGTCTCGCCACCCTACAGGGACACACCAGCACAGTCACCAGCGTGGCCCTCTCCCCTGATGGCTCCCGCGCCGTTTCCGGTAGCTCCGACAAAACCTTGCGCGTCTGGGACCTCCACTCGGGACAGTGCCTCGCCACTCTACAAGGGCATACGGGCTTGGTCACCAGCGTGGCCCTCTACCCCGATGGCTCCCGCGCCGTTTCCGGTAGCTCCGACAATACCCTACGCGTCTGGGACCTCCTCTCCGGGCAGTGCCTCGCCACGCTTGAGGGGCACTCAGACTGGGTCATCAGCCTGGCCCTTTCCCCCGATGGCTCCCTCGCCGTTTCGGGGACCTACGACAAAACCCTGCGCGTCTGGGACCTCCTCTCCGGGCGGTGCCTCGCCATCTACCACGCCGGTGCCAGTGTCCCATCCATCGCCGTTTCTCCCACGGATGGTCGCATCGTCTGCGGAAGCAACGATGGCCAGATGCACTTTCTGACGATGCGGAACTTCCCCGAAGTTGGGCAAGGCAGAAATGGGAAAGCAAAAAGTTGAAACGGCCTGATCCTACGATGAAGACGTTCCAGCCGGTCAATCGCATTCTCCCTCTGCTGCAGTTGGCTATGGTCGTGGTAGGATTGACCGTCAGCCCGCATGATTTGACGCAGCCTGCGCACCCATCGTCCCTCGCTCCGGACGAGGGCTGGGAAGTAGGCCCGGATGTGTTCGGCGCGCTGGATGCCGCCAACACGGGCGATCAGCTTCGCCGAACTATCCGGCTGGTTTGGGGGCGTAGGAGGCTGCGGCGGTCCAAGCAGCCGGATAGTTTGGCGAAGGCGCTCTGCGGCGAAAGGACACCCACTGCGCCAAACACATCCGGCCTACGCCCAAGCGCCACCAGACTCGCGGAGCGTCCTGGAGTGCGGTGGCAGAGATGCGAGGGCCGCCCTGGCATCGGCGACACCGCTCTGGCCGGAGCGCGGGATGTGGGAGGACGAGGGGCGTGGTAACTGGGCGCGGGGCTTCGGAGGAGGTTTGGGGACTGCGGAGTCACCCGGCGTCACGGAGCGGTGTCGCCGGGGCAGGCTTGCGCCGTGCCCCTCTGCCACCGCATTCGCTTCGCGGCTACGCAGCCGGGACGCTGGCGCGATTCTGGGAGGCCTTTTTCTGCCTAAAATCGTTCCGTCGTGGAATCCGTGTGCCTTTCTGCCGTCGGAAATGGGCCCGGAGCGAAATCCGGAGGCGTTTCTGGCTGCGGCGATGCATCCGGCCCCGGCTCCGCCTGGGTGTGTGACCTCTGAAATCACCCCGGACTCGGCTCCAGGTGCATTTCCCGCGCGGCCAGGAGGCGCGTTCCCGGCGACGGGGGCTTCGCTTTTCCAGGGGAACTGGGTCAGTGCAAATGCATGACAAATGATAGCTTACGATCACTTATTTTTCTTCCGCTGATGCCAAAAAATCAGCCAATCCTCGTGGGATCACCTGGGCCATTTTGTGGCGCTCTAGCCGTCGTAACTGCTGGCTCACATTGGCAGCAGACTTCATTGCCAGCTTTTCAGCTCACCATTCCTGCGACACTACTGACCGTCGCCATAGCAGATCGGCCAGCAGTAGCTTTCTTGGTTCTGATCCTTTCAAATCAACTAGGGCGTGTTTAAAAACTCGGTATGGGGAGGCGCTGAGCGTGGAAGGGCAGATGGCGAGGCGCTGGGCGCAGCTGCTATTGAGGCAATAACAGCAAACCCAGCAACGACGCCAGATGTTCTTCCCCGCCAGAGCATCGGCGTGCCCAGTTTTTAAACACGCCCTAGCTGAAGGTCCGCAAAAGAACGCTGAGAACGCAAGAGAATGGGCGGTCGCTGAACGTAGTCACTCTATCCTTCATGATCCCCGTCTTCCACGATCAACTCCAGCTTCGCACGCGCCGTCAGTTCCTTGGCAATGTGGGGCAGTTCAGTCTCGGTGCCGTCGCCATGCAGGCGATGCAGGCGGAGGCTGCGCCGAAGGCGGAGAACCCGCTCGCACCGAAGCAGCCCCGCGCCATGCGGCGAAGGCGAAGCGGGTGATCTACCTGCACATGTCTGGTGCGCCGCCGCATCTGGACCTCTTTGATTATAAGCCGGAGTTGGTGAAGCGGGATGGACAGGACTGCCCGGACTCGGTGCTCAAGGGCCGCACCTTTGCTTTCACCACAGGTGTGCCGAAGCTCATGGGCACGCCACGCAGCTTCAAGCAATATGGCAAAGCGGGCATGTGGATGAGCGATGCCTGCCCGAACTTTCACGGCATCGCCGATGACATCACGATGGTGCGCTCGATGCATACGGATCAGTTCAACCACGCGCCTGCGGAGCTGCTGCTTTTCACCGGGCATACGCGTCAGGGGCGGCCTTCGTTGGGGTCTTGGGCGACGTATGGACTGGGCACGGAGAATCAGGATCTGCCCGGCTTTGTGGCCCTGATTTCCAGCGGCACGCAGCCCAGCGGTGGTCAGAGTTGCTGGGGCAGTGGCTTCATCCCCAGCATGTATCAGGGCGTGCAGTGCCGCAGCAAGGGCGACCCTGTTTTGTATGCGAACAATCCTGCGGGCATGAGCCGCGACATGCGCCGCAAGACGCTGGATGCCCTGCGTGAGCTGAACGAACTCCAGTCCGCCGAGCTGGGCCATGCGGAGACCGTCACCCGCATTGCCCAATACGAGCTGGCCTTTCGGATGCAGACGAGCGTGCCGGAGGTGATGGACATTTCAAAAGAGCCGCAGCACATCATTGAGGCGTACGGAGCGAAACCGGGGGAGTCCAGCTTTGCCAACAACTGCCTGCTCGCCCGTCGCCTTGTCGAGCAGGGCGTGCGCTTCGTGCATCTCTTTGACTGGGGCTGGGATTTTCACGGCACCGGAGCGGACACTGGCATCACGGACGGGCTAACGAAAAAGATGGCCGCTACCGACAAGCCGGTCGCCGCGCTGATCAAGGATCTCAAACAGCGCGGCCTGCTGGAGGACACCCTCGTCATCTGGGGCGGTGAATTTGGCCGCACGCCCTTCCGCGAGGGCCGCACGGCTGCGAGCAAGATTCTTGGCCGCGATCACTACCCGGACTGCTTCACCCTCTTCATGGCTGGCGGCGGGGTGAAGGCGGGATTCGACTACGGCAGCACGGATGATCTCGGCTTCCACATCGCGGAAAAGAAAGTCCATGTGCATGATTTCCAGGCCACCGTCATGCACCTCCTTGGCTTCGATCACGAGCGCTTCACCTACCGCTTCCAAGGGCGCAATTACCGCCTCACCGACGTGCATGGGCATGTGGTGAAGGATTTGCTGGCGTAAACCGGTTCCCAAGAACTTGCGCGTTTTACTGGCACGCCTCGCAGGTGCCGCCAGTGCGCATGGCATTGAGGTCGCAGGCGGCGACTTCTTCGGCGGTGTACTCGCGCTTTGGCACGAGATTGGCAGCGGCTGTAGCAGACTGAACTTGGCCGACGATGCCGCGCTTTTCCTTCTCCACTTCGCTGGTGGCTTTCTCGATGTTGCTGGCGCTCTTGGTGCGGAGGTAATAGGTGGTTTTGAGGCCTTTGCGCCAGGCGGCGCGGTACATGTGGGAGAGGGTCTGCATGGCCCCTTCTCCACAGAATAGGTTCACGGATTGGCTCTGGTCTATCCACTTTTGGCGGCGGGCTGCGGCGTCAATGAGCCAGGCCCAGTCTATGCCGAAGGCGGTGGCGTATTTGCGCTTTAGGTCGAGGGGGATTTCTTCGATGCTTTCGAGTTCGCCGTCGGTGTATTTGATACGGGCTTGGATGTCGGGATTCCAGAGGCCGCGTTTTTTGAGGTCTTTGACGAGGTAAGGATTGAGGACGGTGAACTTGCCGGAGAGGTTGCCTTTGGTGTAGAAGTTGGTGAACAGGGGCTCGATGCATGGGCTGCTGCCCATGATGTTGGAGATGGTGGCAGTGGGGGCGATGGCGAGGACGTTGCTGTTTCTCATGCCCTGTTTGGCGATCTTGGCGCGCAGGCCGCTCCAGTCCATTTTGCCGCCGCGCGGGCAGTCAATGTCCATCCCGCGCTCTTTGGCGAGGAGGTCGAGCGTGTCCTGGGGCAGGAGGCCGCGGTCCCACTTGCTGCCTTTGTAGGTGGAGTAGGTGCCCTTTTCTGCGGCGATGTCGCTGCTGGCTTCATAGGCGTAGTAGGCGACGGCTTCCATGAACTCGTCGTTGAATTCGACGGCTTCCTTCGAGGCAAAGGGGATGCCTTTGCGGTAGAGGGCGTAGCCGAGGCCCATGACGCCGAGGCCGATGGGGCGGTGGCGCGTGTTGGCGGTGCGCGCGGGCTCGGTGGGGTAATAATTGATGTCAATGACGTTGTCGAGCATGCGCACGGCGACGCGGATGGTCTCGCGCAGCTTGGTGTGGTCAATGCCGCCACTGTCTTCGAGGTGATTGTCAATGAGGATGGAGCCGAGGTTGCAGACGGCGGTCTCGTCGGCGCTGGTGTTTAGCGTGATCTCGGTGCAGAGGTTGCTGCTGTGGATGACGCCGACGTGGTCTTGCGGGCTGCGGACGTTGCAGGGGTCTTTGAAGGTGATCCAGGGGTGGCTGGTCTCGAAGATGGAGCCGAGCATGGCACGCCAGAGGTCGGTGGCTTTGACTTTGCGGCCAAAGATTTCTCCGGCTTCGGCTTTGGCTTCATAGTGTGTGTAGCGCTTTTGAAAGGCGCTGCCGTAGAGTTCGTGGAGGTCGGGGACTTCGTTGGAGCGGAAGAGGGTCCAGTCCTCGCGTGCTTCGAGGCGCTTCATGAACAGGTCGGGGATCCAGTTGGCGGTGTTGAGGTCGTGAGTGCGGCGGCGTTCGTCGCCAGTGTTCACTTTAAGCTCAAGGAAGTCGTAGATGTCGTTGTGCCAGACTTCTAGGTAGGCGCAGCCAGAGCCGCGGCGCTTGCCGCCTTGGTTGACGGCGACGAGTTGGTCGTTGTGGAGTTTGAGGAAGGGGATGACGCCCTGGCTTTCTCCATTCGTTCCCTTGATATAGCCGCCAGTGCCGCGCACGGCGGTCCAGGAGCCGCCGAGACCGCCGGCCCATTTGGACAGGAAGGCGTTTTCTGCGATGCCACGGTACATGATGGATTCAATGCTGTCGTCCACCTTGTAAAGATAGCAGGAGCTCAACTGGCTGTGCATGGTGCCGCTGTTGAAGAGGGTGGGCGTGCTGGAGCAGAAGCGGCGGCCTTTGTAGAGCTTGTAGAGGGCGATGATTTTTTCTTCGGGGTTTTCTTTCTCCTCAATGCACAGACCCATGGCGACACGCATCCAGAAGAGCTGTGGGGCTTCGAGGCGCTTGGCGGGGGTGACTTTTTTGTCCACGAGCAGGTAGCGATCATAGAGGGTCTGGATGCCGAGGAAGTCGAAGTCCATGTCGGCGGCGGGGTCGAGGGCATCGGCGAGACGGTTGAGGTCGTACTTTAGGAGTTGGGGATGCACGCGCTCGATTTCGATGCAGCGGGAGAGATTGCGGCGGAAGGCGCGGCGGTGGAAGTGGGGGAGCTGCTCAATGCCGTCACGCACGATGTCCCAGCCGAGCACCTCTTCGTAAATGTAGCTGAGCAGGATGCGCCCGGCGAACTTGGCGAAGTCGGCGTCCTTTTCCATCAGCGTACGGGCGTTGAGGATGATGGTGTCTTTCAATGAGACGGTGGTAATCTCGGTGAAGATGGAGCGGCGCAACTCCATCTCGATCTCCGTACGGGTGAGGCAGAGGTCGAGGCCGAGGGAGGCAAAGTCTATGCGGCGCTTCAAGTCCTGGCCGTCCCAAAGGAAAGTTTCGGTGGAGCTGACCTGGACGAGGATGAGGGACTGCTGCTGGTCGCTGTCCTGCTCATTGGCGATGGCGGCGGCTTCTTCCTCCACCTCGCGCATTTTGTTGCGCAGGGCACGGTACTGGATGTAGGCGCGGGCGACTTTGAAGAAGCCCTGACGCATGAGTTCTTCTTCGACGATGTTCTGCACGTCTTCGATGTGCATGAAGCCTTTGCCGTCGGCGGCGACGGTGGCGCTGACGGCCTCTGCTACCTGCACGGCGGGGCTGGAGTCCATTTCCAGGGAGAGGAAGGCTTTGCGCACAGCGATTTCGATTTTGTCGTGATTCCAGGGGACGAGCTGGCCGTTGCGGCGGATGACTTTGGTGGTGACTAGCGTGGGCTGGGGGAGACTGCTGTCGAACTCTTCGGCATCCAGACGTTTCCGTCGCTCGGCCAGGCTGCGGGCCACGTCATGCGCATTGTGCTTCACCAGTGCGCGCTCGATGGCGCGGTGGATGTCCTTGCGGCTCAGTGCGCTGGCCCCGCCCTCATTGTTTGCGGCACGCTCGCGTAGTTCCTCTGCCACAGCTACGGAAATGGCCTGTACGAGCTGGCGGTTCTGGTCGTTGAAAATCTCGCTTTGCCGGTGACGCGCCAGGAGCAGGTCGGTGATGGCGTTGCCGACAGTGTCCGCGATTTCTCCGAGATCAAAGTCGCGCTCGTTGCCGCCGACGTTCACCTTCATCGTCGAGGTAGTTTTATCCCCCATAGAGGCTGCGAGGGCACTCCATTCAAACTGGGGTTTGTCAGTCTTCGGAGAGCGCGCGACGCGTTTGAGTTCTTTGTCTTCGACGAGGAGTGTGTTCATGGCGGGAGCGATGGGCGGGTTGAGGGGAGCTGGAATGGGTGAATATCTGTGCGGGATTGATGGAGATGACAAAGCCAAGCTGGGGCGAGCAGCAAGTTCCGGCCCGTGTAGGAGTGAGGGGTTTACAGGTCGTCGTCGGAGCAGATAACCATTGAGGAGCGCTTGGCGTAGTCGGTGACTTTTCTCTCGAAGAAATTGGTCTCTTTTTTGATATCCATCATCTCTGCCAGCCAGGGCAGTGGGTTTTGGATGCCGGGGTTCAGAACGGGGAGGCCGCAATCATTGAGGCGACGATCTGCGATGTAATCAATGTAACGCTCAAACTCTTCTGCGCTAAGCCCCACCGCATTTACGGGCAGGCAGTCGCGGATGAAGTCCTTCTCCAGTGCCACGGCCTCGCGCATGGACTCCACCAGTTCTGCGCGGAATTCGGCGCTCCAAATTTCCGGGTTTTCCTCAATGAGGTCCATGAACAAATTGCGGAAGACTTGGATGTGGTTCGATTCGTCCCGCAGCGTGTACTCAAACATTTCGCCGATGCCGGTGAACTTCTGGCGGCGGCTGAGGCTGAGGATCATGCCAAAGAGGCCGTAAAACTGGGTGCCTTCCATGCACTGGCCGAAGACGAAGATGTTTTTCGCCAGCAGCTTCTTGTTTTCCGGCAGTGTCAGGTCCAGATCACGACGTAGGGCGTGGGAGTGGCGGGTGACGAATTCGTTCTTTTTCACAATGGTCGGGATCTGCTCGAACATCGCCTCGCACTCATGGGGGTTGATGCCCAGGCTGGAGATCATATACAGAAGGCTGTCAGCGTGGATGTTCTCTTCATGGGCGTGGCGGCCGAGCACTAGTTTGAGTTCCGGGGCTGTCACCAGCTCACGCACCACATGCTGTACATTGTCACCGACGATGCCCTCCGCTGCGCTGAAATAGCCGATGCCCATCATGATGATCCAGCGCTCGTTTTCGGTGATTTCCTTGGAGCGCCACTGCTCCACGTCCTTTTGCATCTGGATGTCTTCTGGCTCCCAATGGTTCGCCTTCATGACTTTGTAAAGATCGTAGGCCCACTGGTACTTGAGAGGCAGCAGGTTGAAAGTCATGGTCTTGCGACCATTGATGACACGCTTGGCTGCGAAGGCGGCTTCAGCCTTGTCTTGATCGAGGGGGAACTCGCGGTTGCCGATCTTGTAGGTCTTTTCCATGTCGAGTGAAGTTGCTTAGGTGTTGGGGTTTGGGGAGCGTATTTTCGGGGCGCGTGGGAGAATCGGCCAGCGTAACTATCTACAAGATGTTGCGCGGGTAGGGGTTGATAATGCACAATATATTGTGTCCGGCCAAGATGTTTTTCGTTTCAGCTACCAGCCACAGCGTTTCCCATCGCAGTGACAAGCGTTCCACGCCGAATATATTTTTTTGCCGTTAAAATGACAACTTTGTAACCCTGAAATGAGACGATTATCAAAAGCGAGAGAATTCGTTCAGAATCAAGGCGTTGTGAATAACTGAGCCGATTGGGAACAAGTGAGGGCGAAAATGCCTTTTGACAGGACTGACCTGAAGGTGACGAAAATGAAATAATTCACGCTAAATTCCCCTGAGCCTGGTCTTGCCAAAGCCTGCCGAGCGCCTAATTTCCGGTTCGCTGAATCCAGCACCAAGGAAGGGTGGCTGAGTGGTCTAAAGTATCTGACTCGAAATCAGACGTGGGGGTGACCTCACCGTGGGTTCGAATCCCACCCCTTCCGCCACTCATTTGACAGAGCCTATATCTTTAGCGGGCCTTTTTGCCGGGCACAGAGCTGGCGGCTGCGGGCGTCTCGGCGTACGCAGCGGCGGCTTTCTCAAGCTCCTGGAGGGCTTTGAAGAGCTTTTTGTCCTTTTCGCCAATGGGGGCGGGGCCGAGAATCTCGGTCTTCATGGGATTGAACTCATTGGTGCGCAACATGTAGGCGTGCCCCTTCGCCGAATAGAAGCAGACGATCTCGGAGCGGAAGGTGCCGGGCTTTTCAACCGAGAAGTCAGGGTAGCCTTTGGCCTGGAAAAATAATTTCACGATGGGATCAAGGTCGCCGCGTGCCTTCAGCCTACGGTAGGCGAGGGAGGGCGGCACAGCACGCACGGCCTGGATGCCGCCCGCCTCCATCTCCGTGTAGCCGAGCATGAAGGCGCTGCTGGCGGTCTGGCAGCCGATCAGCAGGAGGGGGAGGACAAAGGCGGCGACGATGTGCGGGAGAAGTCTCATGGGATGGATGTAGAGGCGGGCGCGGCATAAACCTCCAGGCTTTCCTGGTAGATGACGCGGTCGCGGTAGGTGAGGCTGAACTTCCAGACGCCGGGCGTCAGCTCATAGGGGTGATCAAAGCTGTAAAAGTAGTCCCAGTCGGCCCTGGCATTGAGGGAAAACAAATTTTCCACTCTGGAGAAGTGGGTCTCCACGCGTCCGTCCGGGAGACGAAATTCGGGATGCTCAATGTCGAGCTTGATCTGGTTTACGCCGTCTGGCAGGCCGACGATCAGCGCTACAACACCGAAGCCGCCTTTGATCTGGTTGGGGATGCGGTGTGTGACCTGGGTGATCTTGATGTTCTCGTGGAGGGTTCGGAGACCGTTGATGCTGTTGCCACGCATCGTCTTGTTTTTCCCTGATGTCTCGATGGCGCCGATGGTCTCCGTCTTGGCAGCCACGAGAAACCCATCTGGATACACAGTACGCCGCACGCCTGGCACGGTGCAGGCGGAAAGGAGGATGAGGATGCAGGCGCTACCCGCCAGTGCGGCGGTCTTGATCGAGTGAGGCGGATGTCTTTCGCTCATGGCGCAGATTTAAGCCGTGCCTGGCGGATGCGCGATTCAATTTTCGCCGGATCAGGGCGGATGCTCTCTGACCCGATGAAAAACCTGGTGTCCATGACGCCGCGATAGCCGACGGCGCGGTTGATGCCCACCAGCTCGCCACTGGTGGTGATGAGCGGGCCGCCGCTGTCTCCTGGCTGTAGGTGCAGGCTGTGCCTGAAGGGTGCGGGCAGCAGGCTGCCGCTGCCGCGCACGGACTGGGCCAGCTCACCCACGCTGCCCTTTGGCCCGGTGGAGATGCCGCCATGCACGACGGGCGTGCCCGCTGGCAGGGTGCGGCCGCGCGGCGTCCACTGATAATAGGCGGGTGTGGGAAAGGGCACATGGATCAGCGCCAGATCGGCCCTGGCATCCTTCCACACCAGCTCCGCCAGGCTGCGGCGCATGTCCCCGCCAGTGGGATACAGCACGACGAGGGAGTCGCCCACCTGCATGTCAACCGCGTGGGCGGCGGTGAGCAGGTATCCGTCCGGTGTCAGCGGTGTGGCGGAGCTGAGGGAGATGCGGGAATTCAACCGGGAGTCCAGGGAGCGCAGCACGGCGCGGGCCTCTTTTTCCGGCAGGCAGATCACCATGACGCAGCGCGCGGCGAGGTGGTTGGCGAGCTTTTTGCTATCTAGGGGCGGAGGGGCCGGGGCCGGGGCCGGGGCCGGGGCCGCGCAGCCGCCCAGCAGCACCATGGCGGTGAAGACACCGATCAGCACGAAGGCGGATGTGACAGCGGCAGGGGGCGCGGCGGTTTCAGGCATGGAAATGGCTCATTTTTTGAAAAGAAAAAGGGGCAGGTGTGACCACCTGCCCCTGGAGTGATCCTATGGCACGGTTTACTTCGCGAAGGGACTGGTAGCGAGCTTTTTGAAGTCTTCTGCGACTTTGGCGATGGCGTCCTTCGGGCCGGTGAGCTTGATGAACACGGGGGCGTCCGGGCCGGGAACGATGGCACCTAGCAGGGTGTAGTCTGCCTTTGGCGTCTTTGGGCCCATCATGGCTCCGTCCATGTAGGTGCCGGTGGCGGTGACGAGGGTCACTTTGATGCCGCCAGCGGTGACTTCATCGCGCTTCGACACGGGCGGGCTTTCAAACTGACCCAGCCATCGGGTGACATTGGCGTCCGCGTCGCCGCCCTGGCCGGGGCCGAAGTAGTAGAACACGGCCTCCAGCGGCTTTTCGGTGCCTTCGACGGCGATGTTCAGTACAGCGGCGCGCATGGGGCTGGTGCTGGGCACTGACTTCCACGCTGCGGAGGGCAGGGCGAAGTCGAGCTTTCCGGCGGAGACTTTGCCATCTTCGGCGTGGAGGTGGAGGGCGCTGGCGAGGATGGCGAGGGTGGTGAGGAGGCGTTTCATGGTCTGGGGGTTGGATTGTAAAGAAAAGGGCAGACATCTGTGGCCGCCCTTTATCTGAGGTTACTTGGTGACGTGCAGGGTGCCCTTCATCAGCAGCCAGTGGCCGGGGAAAGTACACATGAAGGGGTAGTCGCCCGCCTCGGCTGGCGCGGTGAATTCGATGGTCTCGGTGGCGTTGGGCATGACCAGCTTGGTGTGGACGAGGATGTCGTCCTTCGAGGCATCGGGGATGTAGCTCTTAGCCATCGCCTGCGGGTCGGTCATCATGGCGTTCGCCTGCGCGCCCACGGCCATCTCCTTGCCGGGCTTGATGAGGAGGAAATTGTGCGGCTGCGGGGCGATGCTGCCGGTGTTGTTCAGGGTCAGCTTGACCTTTTGGCCTGCCTTTACACTGAGGTCGGTCTTGTCATAGCCGAGAGGGTTGCTGGCGTGGGGCTTGAGTTCGAGTGTGGCCACATCGGCATCCTGGGCGGTGGCAGCGGTGGTGAAAGCGAGGGCGACTAGAGCGGCGAGTTTCTTCATGAGAGGCATTGAGGAGAGGGGGGCGGACTAATCGGGCGTCGGGCGGGATGATTTTCAACCTTTTTTCTCCGCCTGGCCCGGAGGCTGCGAAATCCGTCAAGGAAAGTTTGCAGGAACGTAAAGCGTACAGCACTCACCCCCATGAATCCTTTTCACGAAACTGCCACCGCCACGCATCAGATGAGCCGCCGGAAAGTCCTGCGCGGACTCGGCACACTGATGTCCCTGCCCTTTCTGGAGTCCGTGGGCGGGCGCGCCTTTGCCGCCGCCGCGAAGCCTGCGAAGGCACCCCTGCGCGCTGCCTGGCTCTACATCCCCAACGGTGTGAACGTGCAGCAATGGTTCCCCACGGGCGAGGGCGCGGGCTACCAGCTAAGCCCGACACTGAAGGAGATCGAGAGGCATCGCAGTGAGTTCATGGTCGTATCCGGCCTGGCGCAGGATTTGGCGCGCTCCCACGGCAACGGCGGCGGCGACCATGCGCGTGCCACCTCCACCTTTCTCACCGGCTGTATGCCGAAGAAGACCGCCGGCGCGGACATCCAGCTCGGTGTGTCCGTGGACCAGATCGCCGCGCAAAAGATCGGCCATCTGACGCGGCTGCCCTCTCTGGAACTGAGCACCGACGGCCAGCGCAGCGCGGGCCGGTGCGACAGCGGCTACTCCTGCGCCTATCAGTTCAACCTGGCCTGGAAAAATGAGACCATGCCGATGGCCCCAGAGATGGACCCGCGTCTGGTCTTTGAATGTCTTTTTGGTTACGGCTCTGCCGGCGCACGCGGGGCGGATGGCGCGCGCCGCCAGCGTCTGCAAAAGGGCATCCTCGACACTGTGCTGGACGAGGCGAAGTCCCTGCAGGGCAAGGTCAACGTCAGCGACCGCCGCAAGCTCGACGAGTACTTCAGCTCCGTGCGCGATATTGAGATGCGCATCGAGCGGGCGGAGAAGTTCACCGCAGAGCTGCCCAAGGACATCAAGGTGCCGGAGGGCGTGCCGGAGTCTTATGAGGAGCACATCCGCGTGATGTTCGACCTGCTGGCACTAGCCTTCCAGACGGACACCACGCGCCTCAGCACCTTCATGCTCGCCCATGATGGCAGCAACCGCAGCTTCCCCGACATCGGCGTGCCAGACGCGCACCACGGCATCTCGCATCATCAGCGCGATCCGCAAAAGCTCGCGAAGCTTGCCATAATTGACAGCTTTTACCTGCGCCAGCTCGGCTACTTCCTCGACAAGCTCAAAAGCATCAAAGAAGGCGAGGGCACACTGCTGGACAACAGCATGATCGTCTGGGGCGGCGGCATCGGCGACCCTGACCGGCACAACCACGATGACCTGCCCATCCTTGTCGCAGGCCGTGCGGGCGGCACCTGGACTCCTGGCAAACGTATCATCCTGCCGGGTGAGACGCCGATGACCAATCTCTACCTCTCGATGCTCGACCGCCTCGGCGTGCGTGCGGAACGCGTAGGCGATAGCACCGGTGTGCTGGAGGTGGGCTAAATCCGAGGCAGCAGGGAAAAAGCACTGTTCGAGAAGGATGCGTTGCGCCTCGGCTGCGGACGTATTATTCATGCACCGAATGGCCTACGAAACTACGGACATTGCAGCACCTGACGTGGAGTCACTGCCACGGGAGGTCCGTGCCCTTGGCCGCGACCTCATCACCGCGCTCCAGAATGGAGTGCAGGTGCGTGAGACGTTTTCCGCCTTCTGTTCCGCCGCCTATGTGAAGCCGGATTGGGCCGGGCCAGCCAGCGAATTCCTGGCCGCGCTCTTTGAGGAAAAAGAGGATATTCTTTCCGAGATGGCGCGCATCCCTGACCTCATTATTGAGCTGGCTTCTGGGCATTACACGCTGACCTTCATGGTGGCCTCGCGCTGGTTGTTGAAGGGGGACACCGCCCGCCTCGTGCGCCTGGCGGAGGCGTTGATCGCCACACAGGCCCGAATGTCCGGCGGCGAAATCGTGGACGTCATGCTAGCCCTCGCCACATCTCTGGCCGTCACACGCTTCCCGCGCGCAGAGCAGCTTTTGATCGTCGCAGAGCCGCAAGCTACGGAGGATCACCGCGAGGCTCTACAGGAGGCACGCCTCTGGCTAGGTGCCGGGCGCATCGTGCGCGGCTGCACGCCCGAAGTACGCGACCTCCTAGACCACCGCCTGCGCCGCAGCCGCAACACCTGGGCTTGGGAGAGCCGGGAAGAGCGGGAGGCTCTGACCCAGCTCGCCGATCATCTTGATGTCGACATGGAGGGGGCAGCCCTGTTCAAGGCCATCACCCCCACCGTCTGGTGGGATCTCGCTATGGTTCGCGCGCGCGAGCGCACCGAGCACGAGGCCACTGAGGCACCCCCATCGCCAGAACCTGCCCCTGAGCCGCCCCTTCCTGGGCTTGATGTCTCTATGCTGGATGATCGTACGCCCATCGTCGTCTGGAATGCCTTCCCCTTCTTTTGCGGCGGCCTCGTCGGCGCGGCAGCTATGGCAGGCGTCATCTGGCTAGGGCCGTATGATCTGATAAAGGGTTCCCCAAAGCTCACTTCCGCTCCCGTCACGGTCCCTAGCACGCTAGCAATAGCCGCAACGAAGCCTAAGACCTCTGCTTCTACCACCACCACGACGCCGACCGCCATCGCCCCCGCTGTTGCCGTTTCACCCGCAGCCGCCCCTTCCCCTGCCATTGTCCCGGTGGCCCAAGAACAAACCATGGCCCAGTGGCGGCAGCAGGAGTCCGCCGCGCTAGCAAAGGAATCCCCCGAGCTCGCCCGATTAGTGGACCGCATCAAAGTCGCGAACTGGACCCTCAATGAAGCCCTTTTGAAAGGCGAGATGCTCGAACTGACACGCGACAACCCCGATTACCAGACACTCCTCCTCTGGCTGCACCTGGACCCACCGCAGGACGCCGACACACGCTCCCGCATCCCTGGCCTACTCGCTGCCGTGCGGCAAGACACAATCCTCTTGGATCTGTGGGAAAAACTTGTCTATCCCGGCTCCCCGAACGCGGCGGACATCCAGATCGCCGCAAAAAAGCAGCACCACGACAATGCCGGTGCCTGGTCCCCCGCCCAGCGCGCCCAGCTCAGCCGCATCGGCTGGGAGTCACCCACCACGACCGGCCCGTAATCTCAGGTTGTGGCCTGCCGCTGCTTGCGCGCCTTCCCCGACTTTGGTGCCTCTACCAGCTCCGTGGTGAATATCTCAAAGGGAGCACTTGTGGAGCTATCAAACTCCGCTGCCGCCTGTAGCCCCGCCTTTACCACCTCCACCACGTCCGCGCACTGGTCATACACGCTTTGCATCGCCCCCAGTGCATAGTCACGGCCAGAGCCTGCAGCCCAGAACTTGTGAAACTGCTGCGCGCTACGATACGAGTACAGCGCGAAGATGCCGTGCGGATTCGCCACTAGGCCGTAAAACTGTGTCGTCTCGTACTCCTCCTCCTTCGAGGGCAGCGTGGACATGAAGTACTCCGCCTTCATCCAGTGGTGCGCGTGGCGGAAGGTCTCGAAGATCGCATCCGTGCTGCGGAAATCACGCGGGCGTTCCGGGTTGGCGAAGTAGCTGTTCATCACTACCAAGCTGGCCGAGGTGCCCGTGAGGCCGATGTAGGTGTCGCCGATCTTTGTGATCTTCGTCTTGTTGACAATATGGTGGGCCTTCTGGCGCAAGGAGCCGAGGCAGCTCATGGTATCCGCGCCGATGCAGGCGACTCCGTTCTTTTGGGCGACGACGATGGTGGACATATTGGGCGCGGAGTGTGGCAGAGCCGCGCCAGTGTGCAAGCCCGCGTAGCCTACCTCTTGCAGCGGCAGCAGCACAGCGCATCATGAGTCCTGAAAAAATGCTCCGTCCCCTCGCCATCATCCTCCTCCTTACCCAGGCCCATGCTGCGGATACCGGCCCCGTGCTTTTTCAGAACGTCTGCGCGCAATGCCACGGCCTCAAAGGCGAAGGCAAAGACGAGGTGCGGTCCCCCTCCATCGCCAGCCTGCCCGCGTGGTACGTCACCACCCAACTCACCAACTTTCACGATGGCAAACGCGGTGGCAGCGCGACTAACGATCCCCAGGGCGCGATGATGGCCGCCATCGCCAAGTCGCTGACACCCGCGCAAATCAGCGCACTGGCCAAGCATGTGGAGTCACTGCCGCTGGTGGTGCCAAAGGAACGGACCGTCACCGGAGCTGAAATCGAGGCTGGAAAGGAGCTTTTCAGAGAACGCTGCATGGAGTGCCACCGCTACAACGCTTCTGGGGAGCTTGCCTTCGGCAGCCCGCCGCTCCTGGGCAGGCAGGGCTGGTATCTCCTGGCACAGCTTCAGAAGTTCAAGAACCTGCATCGCGGTGCCGCCAAAGGGGACGAGAAAGGTGCCAAGATGGTCCAGACCGCCACGCTTTTCATTGATGACGAGCAGGCCATGAAGGACGTAGTCGGCTTCATCCTGACGCTGAATCCGCAGCAGTAGGCGTGCTCGCCAGAGTGCGGCACGCATTTCACAAAACTTGAGCGGCAGTCGGGGCGAAAGCCAATTCAGCGAGTTAGGCACCGCAGCGGCGGGTGCGGAAAGTAGTCTATGTTTTCAAAGCTCCATAGCGTAGCGTATCTCTAATGATAGCCAGCGTAGGTTTTGGGAACCGTCCGACTGGCCCCTCAAGCTCGTGACGCTGAACAACCTGCAAGCCTTGAGCATTCGCATAGCTCAACTCTCGCAGGAATGAACTCGTGGTAACTCAACCCCATACTTCGAGCCACGGTACTGCGTAGTTATAGGCACACAAAGAGCCAAAGCACGAGGTGGATCATCGTCATGTCTGAAGACGACAATAAAATAGCGGACCTTCCCCGCCATGCCCAAGTTCACTCGACAGACCCTCCGGGTTCAGGTGTCATAAAGGCTGTCGATGGCCGCCTGTCGCTTGGAACTTGGCAGCAATAAATCATCACTATCGTCCGACTGGAGTACTACCTGAAACGGCAAGCCTCTCCTGCGAACAATCTGTCAGCACTCGCGGGCTACATCGTCAAGGCTTGTGATGTGAGCGAACGTGTTTAGCCACACTAAATTGTGGCCGAATCCGATTCGTCCACAGTTTTCTGTGGTTTGGGGAGACGGGGTGGTGGAGTGAGGATTTTATGAATGCACTGATTGAAGTGAAAACGCCTCCGGAGATCAAGCCTTGGGTACAGTGAGTTGAAATGCGCCGCCTGCTATTGAGAAGCCCGCCACCAGCCACGACTACATGGGGGCAGGTCATAGTAGCCCCGGTGCTGAAAAATGCGCCGCCTCAGCCTTTGATCAGCCGCGCGGTCACGAAGCACAGCACGCGCTTTTCACCATCGGGGCTCTCGCTGCCGGAGGGCGGCAGGATCACGCCGAGGAGAGAGGTGCCGCCATCAAAGACCGATGTCGAGGTCTGCGTCTTCATCATGTAAACCTACGGCACGATCGGGTCCACCTCCACGCGCACACCTGCTGGACGCATCTCAAAGGTGGTCGGCGCGGGCAAATCGTCTGGAATATTGACCCACAACTCACGATAACCCATCCACCCACCATGAACACGCTCCTCCAACGAACCGCGCAGCAGTTCCCCCGCACTGCTACTTATCATCCCGACTGGATCACCGCCGGTGTCAGTGGCGGCGCGAATCCGCTGTTGCTCGCGGAGTGGCTGGCGGGCGCACTGGAGCTGCGGCCCGGCATGAGAGTGCTCGATCTCGGCGGCGGTCGCGCCTTGTCCTCGATCTTTCTGCATCGCGAGTTCGGCGTGCAGGTGTGGGCCACGGACCTATGGTTCAGCGCCTCGGAGAATCTCCAGCGCATCCGCGATGCGGGCGTGGAAGACAGCGTGTTTCCTATTCATGCGGATGCGCGCATGCTGCCCTTCGCGCGCGAATTCTTCGACGTCATCATCAGCATCGACTCGTTCCCCTACTACGGCACGGATGAGATGTATCTCGGCTACCTCGCCCGGCTGGTGAAGCCCGGCGGTACCATCGCCATCGCTGGCGCGGCCTTCGTGAATGAATGGAGTGACACAACGCCGGAGCACCTGCACACCTGGTGGACGCCCGACCTGAGCTGCCTGCACTCCGCCGACTGGTGGCGTCGTCATTGGCAGCGCGTCGGCATCGTGAAAGTGAAACTGGCCGATACCATGCCCGACGGCTGGCAGTTCTGGCGCGACTGGATTCAAACCATCGCTCCCGACAACCAAATCGAGATACAAGCTCTCGAAGCCGATCAAGGCCGCCATCTCGGCTATGTGCGCGTCGTGGGCGTCCGACATGGCAGCGTCGAGCTGCCTGACCCTGTGGCCGGCGTGCCCATGACGTATGTGAAACATCCGCTGCTGCGGCCAGACGACCTTTCTCTTGCCCGATGGGTCTGAAATCGTATCCTGCTTCATCATGGCAGCCCTGCTGGAAATTCCGCGCATCAAAGACACGAGAGCGTTTCATCTGAAGCGCTGGGCGGAAGTCTATGCTGATCCCGAGCTGCACCGGTATCCAGGCCGCGTCGAAACCAACCGCTTCGGACACATTCTTATGATGCCACCACCTGGGTTCCCGCACTCGTCGCGTCAGTCTGAAATCAGTTATCTGCTCAGGACACTGCTCTCAGGAGGCCGCCCACTGACCGAGTGCGCGGTGCTGACCACGGATGGCGTCAAAGGCGTTGATGTGGCGTGGATTTCTGAAAGCAGGATCAAGCGCGGCCTCAAAGGAGTGGTGCTCACCATTGCGCCGGAAATCTGTGTGGAGGTCATCTCCCCGAAGAACACGCGGCAGGAGCTGGAGGCCAAACGCGACCTCTATTTTGAAGCCGGGGCGGATGAGGTCTGGTTCTGCGACAAGCAAGGCGCGCTGCATTTTTTCCTCAAAGACAGCCCGGACACCGAAGTGAAAACCTCCGCCCTCTGCCCGTCGATGCCCAAGCGGATCAAGGCGTAATCAGAGAACTGTGAGTGATGCAGAGCCGCGTCATCATCTACGTCAACGTCGGCTCCGGCAAGACGACGTTGGCGCGTGGCCTCGGTCTGCCGGTGCTGAGTCTTGATCACATCGCCTGGGCGGCATCCGCCGTGGGTGCGCCGATTGAGCAAAGTCTCGCCGCGTTGGATGCATTCATGAGCGAGCACACTGAACGGGTCATTGAAGGATGCTACGGCGACTTGATCAAGCACGCGGCCAAACACGCCACTGAACTGCGGTTTCTCAATCCCGGAGCCGAAACCTGTATCGCCAACGCGCGTAACCGGCCTTGGGAGTCGGGCTACTGCGAATCCGCCGAGGAACAGCAACGGCTGCTGGAGCCGTTGATCGAGTTCATCCGCCTCTACGAGAAGCGCAGTGATGAATTCGGCCTCGCCTGCCATCGGTCCATCTTTGCGGCGTTCACCGGGCCGAAATGCGAGCATGACAGCCAATCATGAAGCACCGCATCCTCTCTATCGTGATATTGCTGCCGCTGTTCTCCGCGATGGCGGACGAGCGCGTGATCTTGGAAAAGCCCGTGCGCGTCGTCACTTCGGCAGATTCGACGATCTTTCCTGAATCCTGGCGGAAGCCGCCCGTGCTCGCTTCGGGCGAAGTGCTGCCGGAAGATCAAATCAAACGCATGCGGATGATTCTGGAGCGTGCGTTGAAGAAATATCCGCCACAGGTGCTGAAGGCCGATTTGAAGGCCGTGTATGTGCTCGCCGAGCTTCGCTACAGCGGTGTCATCACCAGCGGCACAAACTCGCTGACGACTGTGTATTTGAAGATCGGCGATGTGAAGAAGGGATTCACCGAGGCACACATCGAAGGCGTGTTTCATGCCGAGTTCTCCAGCATCCTGCTGCGCAATCACGCGCATCTTTTCGACAAAGCAGCTTGGCAGGCGGTGAACCCGCCCGGTTTCAAGTATCTGGGCAACGGCGTTGATGCGGTGAAGAAAAAAGTGGCCGGCACCGTGCTCCGCGATGAGTTGCACGAGAAAGGATTCCTCGTCGAATACGCGCAATCCACACTGGAGAACGACCTGAACGGCTTCGCCAAGATGCTCTTCAATGGCGGGCCCGAGCTGTGGCGCGTGGCGGAGACATTTCCCAAGATCCGCCGCAAACTCGACCTCACGCTGGCCTTTTACCAAAGGATCGACCCCGCCTTCACCGAGGCGTTTTTCCGCTCCATGGTGCCCCGGTGAATTTTTCTGTAACCTCCAGCCGCCAACCTTTCAGAAACTCATGGAAACACACTCCAACACTCCATGAACACACCCAACTCCTGCCCCAAATGCGGCTCCGCTCTCCCCGCCGACGCACCCGAATCTCTCTGCCCCGCCTGCCTCATGTCTGGCGCGCTGCCGTCGAATTTTGACACGGTGAAGCTTGCCGCGCCTCCGTGGTCGCTGGGAGCGAGCGTGAGGTATTTCGGCAACTACGAGTTGCTCGAAGAAATCGCGAAGGGCGGCATGGGCGTGGTGTGGAAGGCGAAACAGCAGGCGCTGGACCGCATCGTGGCGGTGAAAATAGACTTGTTCTCGGATAAGAAACGGGATGAACGCGGGCAGAAGGTGGCGCTGACTCCTGTCTTCAGAGGATGGGTTGCAGGCCCGCGAGGCCAGGTGGTGATTCCACAAGCCAGCGCTAACCACGGCCACCCGGTCGTCGAATTGACCGAGCTTGTTGCGCAGCACTTGGTGCATGGCCGCGTAGCGCTTCATGCCGCCGATGGCGTGCTCCACCACAATGCGTTGCGAGCTGATGTAGCGGTTGCTGGTCCGGTCTTCGGGGTTGAGCGGGCGCTTCTTGGTCGCCTTCTTTGGGATGAACAGGTTCGGGTGTTTGACTCCTTGGAACCCGGTGTCCACGATAACACCCACTTCTGCGGGGATGCTTCCCACCAGCTGGCTGCGATCCACCAAGTTCTTGTCGTGTCTGCGCCCAGGCTTGCTGGGCGTGAGCACGAGCACCCGCCGCCCGACATCGGTCA
>Ga0247834_1000216_pt1 | contig 109959 bp, 90 predicted proteins | sample LaCruzMarch2015__8_FD_187118 | JGI IMG/M metagenome (GOLD analysis project Ga0247834, IMG submission 187118) | Freshwater microbial communities from meromictic Lake La Cruz, Castile-La Mancha, Spain - LaCruzMarch2015_12m | ecosystem: Environmental > Aquatic > Freshwater > Lake | place: Spain...
ACGGCTGGCAGGAGCCAGCTGACGGCTGGCAGGAGCCAGCTGACGGCTGGCAGGAGCCAGCTGACGGCTGGCAGGAGCCAGCTGACGGCTGGCAGGAGCCAGCTGACGGCTGGCAGGAGCCAGCTGAGGTCGCCAGCGAACTCTCGGCGACGCTGCGGACCATTGCGAACAACGACCACGGGCGCTTTGAGCGCCCGTGCTTCGTTCTTGGCTACGATGGGGCCGCGGATGCGAGCCGTCAGAACGGAGAGCCCATGCAGAAGCCAGCCAGCGTCGACGCCTACATCAAGGGCTTTCCACCGGCGACCCGCGCCCTGCTGACGACGCTGCGCCAGACCATTCGCCAGGCGGCCCCCAACGCCGAGGAATGCATCGCCTACGACATGCCCGCCTACAAACAGGGTGGCGCCCTCGTCTACTTCGCCGGCTACGCCAAGCACGTCGGCTTCTACCCCACGGGCACGGGCATCAAGGCCTTCGAGGCGGAGCTGTCGCCGTACACCTGGTCCAAGGGCGCCGTGCAGTTTCCCCTCGACGAGCCCCTGCCGCTCGAGCTCGTCACCCGCATGGTGCAGTTCAAGGTCGGTGAGCGGCTGAAGGCGGCGGCCGCGCCGAAGAAGGCGGCCGCGCCGAAGAAGGCGGCCGCGCCGAAGAAGGCGGCCGCGCCGAAGAAGGCGGCCGCGCCGAAGAAGGCGGCGGCGACGAAAAAGACCGCGACAAAACAGAAGGCCCGGTAACCATGCGCACCCACCACTTGATGGCTTTGGCCTTGTCGACGTCGGTCCTCCACGGCGGGGCGGCCCGGGCCATGTGCGGCGGCATGTTGCCCCGCATTCCGCCCCAGGCGACGCCGACGGTGACCACCCAGGCGGCGACGCTGACCAACAGCGCCACCAAGGTCATCCTCGTCCGGGACGGCGACAGCACCGCCATCACCATGTCCAACGACTTCGACGGCGATGTGCTGGAGTTCGGCCTCATCGTGCCGGTGCCCACCGTCATCAAGAAGGAGCAGGTGCGCCTCGTTGAACCTGGCGTGTTTGGGCCCTTCGAGGCCATGACCGCACCGCGTCTCGACGAGATCACCGATCCCGATCCGTGTCCCCAAATGCGCCGCCCGTCGACGAAAGGGATGGCCATGCCCCCGGCGCCGTCGGCCGACCGTGCCTCGGCGTCGGGCGGTGGTCCCCGGGCCAGCGAGTACGGCGTCAAGGTCGAGAGCCACTTCGCCGTCGGCGCCTACGACATCGCCATCCTGTCGGCGAAAGATGCGTCGAAGCTCATCGAGTGGCTGCGCCTGTTTCACTACGACGTGTCGCCGAAGGCCGAAGCCATCATCGGCAGCTACCTCGCCCAGAACATGAAGTTCTTTGTGACCCAGGTGGACCTGCGCAAGATGAAGCGCGAAGGCCGCACCTATCTGCAGCCGCTGCAGGTGACCTACACCGCACCCCGCTTCATGCTGCCCATCCGCCTCGGCATGGTGAACGCCGACGGCCCCCAGGAGCTCACGGTCTTTGGCCTCTCCCGCGAGGGGCGCATGGAGCCCGTGAACTACCGCACCGCCAGCCTGCCCACGGCGGAGCCCCTGCCACCCCACGTGCGAACCAGCTTCAGCGACGTCTACCGCTCGATCTTCGAGGCCGCGACGGCGCGAGAGCAGATGTCCGTCGTCTTCACCGAAGCGGCCATGCCCTTTGCCCAGCCCCTGCCCATGCCGGCCCTGCGCCCGGGCCAAAAGCCGAGACCCCAGCCGCCTCGTCCAGTCTTCGACGACGACGACCGTCCCCGGCCCCAGGCCCTCGGTGCCACCTTTGGGGAGCCCTTGACCGCCCAGGCCCTGCGCGACGCCGGCGTCCGCTGGACGGGGCCAGGCTTCGTGACCCGCCTGCACTTCCGCTACGACGAGGCCCACTTCCCCGAAGACCTCGTGCTGCAAACCACCAAAGACCGGTCGACCAAGCAGACCCGCTATCGGGTGCGCATTCCGTGGCGGGGCAGCCCCAACGAATGCCCCCAGGCCAAGACCTACCTCGACGCCCTCCCCGCCCGTCAGGAGGCTGAGGTCCAGACCCTGGCGTCCCTGACGGGGCAGGCCCCGGAAACCATTCGCGCCGCCGCCGGCCTGCAGGCCCCGACGGCCCCAGCGCCACCGACGACGACCGACCCGACGACCGACCCGACGACCGACCCGACGACCGAGCCCGTCACCCAGCCTGTGGAGCCCGAGTCACCGTGGTGGCACTTCTGGGATTGAGGTTCGGTTCCTCCCCCAGCGGGGGAGGCAAGGAGGGGGCTTCCGGCGGCTCGCTCACCGCCCGGAGCCCCCTACCCAGCCTTCCCCCGCTGGGGGAAGGAGCCGGAAGAAGCCGTCGCTCGCGGGTCACGAGCGGCGCGACAGGGTTTCGTCGTACAGCACGGCGCCATCGACGCCCGTGAAGCGGATGCGCACGTCGTCGCTGTCGGGGTCGAAGCGCAGGCGGGTGGCGGCGAGGATGCCTTCGCCGTAGCGAAACTGCGCCGCGGGAAACACGTCTTCGCGCTGACCACCGAGGACAAACGCCATGATGGGATTGCCGAGGTTGCCGCCGGGGCCGACGGCGACCTCCCACAGCTTGGAGCGAAACCCCGTCTGCTCCAGCCGGGCCACGAAGCCGACGTGGAAGTCTCCCGACAGGAACCACACGTTGTCGATGGCGTTGTCCTCGAGGAAATTCAGGATCTCCTCGCGAGCGGGCTCGTAGCCCTGCCAACGATCCCCCTGCAGAATCCACAGCTCGGGCATCCTCGTCATGGGCACGGAGTTCATGACGACCTTGAACTGGCAGGGGCTCTCGCGCAGCCGCCGCTTCAAGAACTCCATCTGGGGGCGGGACAAATAGGCGGCGCTGTCCTCGCCGCGCAACGACGGCACCCGCTCGGTGCGGGCATCGAGCTGGATGACCTCGACGGTGGTGCCCCATTGGTAGCTGGTCCAGGCCCCGTCGCTGCCGGATTCGGTGGGCGTGTTTTCGTAAAACGCCGTCTTGGCCATCTCGATGAGGCCCACGGGGGCTTCTTCGGGGTTCAGGTTGTTGTCGAACTCGTGGTCGTCCCAGGTCAGATACAGGCCCTGCCGGGCCAGCAGGGCGCGATAGCCGGGGTCGGCCAAAGCCGCCCGCCAATGGGCGCGGTAGGCATCGGGGCTGCGGCTGCCGTCGGCGTAGACCATGTCCCCCAGGTGCAGCACGGCGTCGAGGTCGCCGAAGTCGTCGTCGGGGTCGGCCATCTGGGTCAGGGCATCAAACGGGGCCAGCCGCGGGTTGGTGCAGGTGGTGGCGCCGATGGTGACGGGGCCGCAGTTGCCGGCGTCAAACGCGGTGCGCACCCGACCGATGGTGGAGCGGGCCACGAAGCCCGCGCCGTCACCAACGACGTCACCGACGCCGTCACCGACAAAGACCGCGTAGCGGTACCAGGTCCCCGCCGCGAGGCCGCGCACCCGCACCTTGATGATGCCCGAGCTCTCGCTGTCGCCCACCACGGCGTCGTTGTCGGCGACGGGGATGGCGATGGCTTCGCTGACGAGGTCCACCTGGCTGTCGTCGACGTCGCGCCACACGCGCACCACCAGGGGCTCGTTGCGACGGGGACCAACCACCCGCACCCACAACACCACCGTGTGGGCCCGCATGGCCCCCGCGCACACGCCCTGGGGGAAGGCGTCGTCGTCGACGGGGACTGCGGCGGCGGCAAACGATGTGCGCACGGCCTGGTCGATGGTGCCCGGGTCGACGTCGGTGGCCACGCACAGGGGCGCGCCATCGACGGGGGGCACGGCACAGCCGGGGGCCAGCAGGCCAAGGGCGCTCAAGCGCAGAAAGTCACGTCGGTCCATCGCTGCTCCCGCTGCATGTCGCTGTCATGGTCGCCGTCAGCGCCGTCGTCGCGCCAACGCTGCACCCATGAGACCCGAAATGTGCCGGGCCAGCAAGCGGTTGGCGGTGGGGCTCACTCCCGGTCGTGGTTCATGTCCTCGAGGCCGGGGATGAAACGGCGGGCCACGTCGGCGACGCCGCCGGCCCAGCGGTAGTTGCGCATGGTGTCGGCATCGACGTGGCTGTGGGGACCGCGCACCACGATGGGCTTGCCGTCGAGCCGCATGGCCTGCCCCTTGACGTCACGCTGGATGGTGTACTCGACCACCGCGTTGCGGGGATCCTTGAGGTCGTCGGCGATGCTCTTGGCGACGTCGGCGGCGACTTCCTTCGACCACATCAGGCTGCCGACTTCGCCGTTTATCTGGCTCGAGAGCAGGTCGAGGTTGTAGGTCGACACCAGGCTGACGTTGTCGTCGGCGACGGCCACCTTGGCGTGCATTTTCCGCTCGCCGCCAAAGACAAAGAGCTTGGCGCCGGGCAGGCGGGCCATGACCTCGGGCCAGTCCCGCAGGAAGAACGTCTGGGTCAGGGCGCTGTCGGTGCTCTTGGGGGAGTTCGTGACGATGGTGATCTGGACCCCGCGGGCGGCGGCGCGCTCGAGGGCGTCGAGCATCTGCTTGGTGAGCACCACGTAGGGGTTTTGGATCAACAGCCGGGTCTGGGCATGGTCGGCGGTGGCGATGAGGGCCTGGCCGAAGTCGTCGTGGGCGCCCACCCGGGCCGAGGTGCGGTCGATGATGCGGGCGTCGACGCCCTGGCGGGTGGGCATGGCGGTGGCCCGACCCCGGCTGCCACAGAGCTCCAGGTTGCTGACGAGCTCCTTGGCAAGTTCATCCAGGGTCTTGAGCTCGTAGGGGTCGGGGGTGCGCTGCACGCCCTCGGCTGGCAGACGGGCCACGGCGCGCTCCACAAGGCTCTGGGCCAGGCGATCCCGGGCCTTCTCGCTCCCGCGCAGGGCGGACTTCTTCGCCGGCGACAGGGGCGGCTCGCTCAGCCACAGGTCCATCAGCACGTAGGCGCCGATGAGCTCGACCTCCTTGGACTCCTTCCACAGGCCCTCGCCCACGGGGCTGGCGACGGTGTGGTCGCCGTTCCACTCGGCGTCGATGGCCTCCAGCAGTCCCTTCGCGGCGCCGACGCCGTCGATGACGACGTCGGTGTCGCGCCAGGCCGTGGGGACGTCGGTGGGATCGGAGAAGTAGGCGCCGCCAATGTTGCGACCGCCCGTGATGCCGCGTTCGCCGTCGACGACGAGGATCTTGTCGTGGTTTTGGGCGTAGCCGCCGGCGCCGCCCAGCAGGGGCATGCGGGTGTGGATGGGGTTGTAGACGCGGACCTCGCCGCCGTCGCGCACGAGCTGGTTCAGGCACTCGCGGCTCCAGAGCTTGAAGCTCTTGCCGGGGGCGTCGGCCATGCCGTCGAACATCAAGCGCACGGGGACGCCGGCGCGCTGCTTCTTCAGCAGATGACCGACAAACGCCATGCCGAAGGCGTCGTTGTCGACGGTGAAGTAGGTGGTGTCGATGCGCTTGGAAGCACCGTCGAGCATGTCCCAGCGGGCGTTCCAGGCGCCGATGTTGTCGGGCTCCACCCGGGCGCTCACCGACGAGGCACTGCGGGCCGCCGAGGCGTCGAAGGCCTGGCGCAGGGGGCCGCTGGTCATGGCGTCGGCGTGGACCGTGGCCGCCGTCGCGCTGCCGATGGCGGTGCTGGTTGTCGGCGCCGTCGGGGCCGTCGACGTGGTGGGCGTGGTGAAGGGCGTGACCGGACGGCGGGGAACGATGGTGGTCATGAAGCAACCTTCGGCGACGGGTATGGATCTGTCCTGCAATGTAGGCAGGAGTCCCATCCTCCCAATGACCGATGCTGTGACGGCCCTCCCACCCGCCCCCGTCCCGCGTCGTCCCGATGCGGTCCCACCATCAGTGAAAGCCGCTCACTGAAAGCTGGCAGCGGTCGATGACGCCGCCGACGGCGGCCACGTCGACGGTGGCCCGGGCCCGGGCGGCGCGCGCCGAGACCAGGGTGGCCTCCGCCGCCGTCAACCCTCCCTGGGCGTCGAGCAGGTCGCCGAGGCGGGCGGCACGGCGCCGACACCGCTCGTCGACGGCCAGACCTGCCTGCTCTTCGCCTTCGCTGATATCGGCGCGCCGATGACGCGCTGCACGTTCACGTTCGGCGGCTGAGGCTCGACGGCAACAGGGTACTGGACGCCGAGGTGCGCACCTCGGCGTCTTTGTTGTGCGACAGCGCGGCGGCGCGGCGCTCGAGATAGCGCCGCTCGACGCCGTTGGAGCACCGGGCAATGGCCGCCCGATAGGCGCGTGCCGCCGACGCGTGGGCGCCCTTGCGGCGCAACAGGTCTGCGCGAGCGGCGTGAACGAGGTGGTAGTTGCGCAGCGCCGGATCGCGCACCAGCACGTTGATGCGCGCGAGGCCTGCGTCTGTTCCGTGGCTCATCGCCATGGCGACGGCGTGGTTGAGGCGCACGACGGGCGTCGGCCAGTGCTTGAGCAGCTCTTCGTAGAGGGCCGTGATCTGCGGCCAGTCCGTCGCTGCCGCCGTCGGCGCTTCGCCGTGCAAAGCGGCGATGGCTGCCTGAATTTGGTAGGGGCCGGCGCGGCCGCGATGGCCGAGCGCCGCGTCGACAAGCTTGGTGCCCTCCTCGAGGAGCGCACGGGAAAAGCGGCCGCGGTCTTGATCTTCGAGCACCACGAGCTCGCCATCCTCGTCGATGCGCGCGGCGGCGCGGGCCTCGGTCAAGAGCAGCAGCGCCAGCAGGCCCATGGCCTCGGGCTCTGGCAGCAGCGACACGAGCAGCCGCGCCAACGCGATGGCGTCCGACGTCAACGAGCGCCGCAGCAGGTCGTCGCCGGCGCTGGCGCTGTAGCCCTCGTTGAACACCAGGTAGATCACGGCGAGCACACTCTCGAGGCGCTCAGGCAGCTCACGTTCGCTCGGGACGTGAAACGGAACGCCGGCAGCTTTGATCTTTCGTTTGGCGCGCACGAGCCGCTGGGCCATCGTCGTTGCTGGCACCAGGAACGCGCGTGCGACTTCGTCGGTCGTGAGTCCACCAAGCGCCTGCAGTGTGAGTGCCACGCGCGCGTCTGGCGCGATGGCCGGATGGCAGGCGCAGAACAGCAGCCGCAGGCGATCGTCGTCCACGCGCACGACGGGGGCGAACCGGCCAATCGGTGCAAGAAGCGCCGCCGCTGATGGCGGCGCTTCAGCCTCGGTCTCCTCCAGGAGCGCAAGCGCAGCGGCGGTTGCTTCGGCGCGCTTGGCGCGCCGAAGCGCATCGATGGCTTTGTGCTTCGCCGTCGTTGTGAGCCACGCGCCGGGGTTGGTTGGCACGCCGTCGCACGCCCAATGCCGCAACGCCGCGGCGCAGGCTTCGTTGAGCGCGTCGTCGGCGCGCTCGAAGTCGCCGAGGGCCCGCACGAGTGTGGCGCGGATGCGGCCGGCCTCGGCGCGAAACGTCGAGGACAGGATCGCGTTGACTGAGGCGCTTCCCGGCGCGTGCCCCGACATGCCATCAGTCTGGCAGCCTCGGCTCTCGCGGGCGAGCGCTCCGGTGAGGGTCAGCCTTCGATGACCATGACCGGGCGCACCTCAACGCAGCCGTATTTGGCGTCGGGGATGCGCTCGGCGAGCAGGATGGCCTCGTCGAGGTCTTTGGCCTCGTAGACGTAGTAGCCGCCGAGCTGCTCTTTGGTCTCAGCGAAGGGCCCGTCGGTGAGCGCGCGCTTGCCTGAGCGAACGCGCACCGTGGTTGCGGTCGGCGTGGGCATGAGGGCCTCGCTGCTCAGCCGCTTGCCGGGGTGCTCGCGTTCGAGCCAGGCCTCGTACTGCATGTACTCTTCGATGAGCGCTTGCATGGCGGCCTCGCCGCCGGCCTCCGCGTCGCGCTCGCTGCCGTAGATCAGTGCCATGTATTTCATCGGGGCCTCCGTGGGTCAGGTGATGCGCCTGCAGGTCCCCTACGACGCCGCCATGGCCATCGCTCGACAGCCATCTGTATCATCATGAATCTTCAAGAGTATTCGGCAACACCCCGATCGAAGGCCGCGTCGCAGGCCGCGTCTACCGGTTGGACGGTGGTTTCGGTGCGACCGTCTATCGAGTCGTCGACGACGGTGCGGGTCGCGGTCACCGACGCGCCGGGGTTGCGCATCGATCTACCCGCCCCCGTCCCGCGTCGTCCCGATGCGGTCCCACCATCAGTGAAAGCCGCTCACTGAAAGCTGGCGCGGTCGATGACGCCGCCGGCGGCGGCCACGTCGACGGTGGCCTGGGCCCGGGCGGCGCGCGCCGACACCAGGGTGGCCTCTGCCGCCGTCAACGCCGCCTGGGCGTCCAGCAGGTCGCCCAGGCGGGCGGCGCCGCCGGCCACGCGGGCGCTGACGATATCGACGGCCACCCGGGCGCTGTCGCGCAGGCGAGTGGCCCGCTGGACGAGGGCTTCCTGGGACGTGAGTTGCTGGCGGGCCCGGGCGGCCTCGGTGGCCACGGCGAACTCCCGGGCGCTGCGGGTCTTGTCGGCGACCACCTGGCTGGCGCGGGCCTGGCGGACGTCGGCATTGCGGCCCAGGTCCAGCCGGGGCCACGACAACGACAGCCCCACGCCGACGCTCGGGGTCACGTTGGCGTCGGGCTTGGTGATGGCCACCAGGGAGGCCCCCACCGAGGCGTTGGCGTCGATGGTGGGCCACAGGCCCTTCTCGGCGGCGGTGAGGCTGCTGTCGGCGCCCAGCACGTCTTCTCGAGCGGCCCGGACGTCGGGATGAACGCTGGTGCTGGTGTCGACAGCGGCGGCGGCTTCTTTCGCCACCGCCGACAACTGCAGGTCGAGGCCGGTGCCGGCGTCGACGACGATGGTGCCCGCGTCCGCTGGGGTGAGCCCGAGGGCTCCAAGGAGGGCCACCCGGTCCACCAGGGCCTGGCTCTTGGCGACCTCGACGTCGAAGGCGGCGCTCTCGGCGGCGACCTCGGCCTGCAGTACGTCGGCCATGGCGGTGTCGCCGAGTTCGGCGCGGCCCTTGACAACGGCGGCTTGCTGGCTTCGTTCGGCGGCCAGGCGCTCGCGCACCAGCACCAATTCATCGTCGCTGACGACGGCCAGAAACGCCTTGATGGCCTGGGCCACCACCCGGGCGGTGCTGCTGTTGGCCCGGGCCCGCGTCGCCGTCAGGGCATGCTCCCGCTGGTCGACGGTGGCGGTGGTGGCGCCGAAGTCGAAGACCCGCCAGCGGGCGTCGACGGAGGCGCCGGCGCGGGCGCTGCCGACGGGGACGGCGCCCACGCTGCAGGCCAGGTTGCCCGCCGTGCACAACGAGGTTTCGTCTTGGGACAACAACGGCACCGTCATCTGGGCCCCTGGCGACACCGACGACGACAACGACAGCGACGGCATGGTCGCCGTGGCCGCGCGATCCCGCTGGGCGACGGCGACATCAACCTGGGCCTGGGCGCTCTGGGCGTCGGGGCCCTGCAGCTCGGCGAGCTCGATGACGCGGTCAAGGGTCAAGACCTCGGCCCGGGCTGCTGTGGCCGCCGTCGTCGTCGACAACAAGACTGAGAGCAGCAGGGCGGGCAGGGTGCGCGGGGGATGCAGCATGGGGCTCACTCGTGGCGCAGGGCCATGGAAGGCGTCAGGCGGGCGGCGCGCTCGGCGGGCAGCAGGCCAAAGATGACGCCGATGACGGCGGAGATGACGAAGGCGATGACGGCGCTGTCGACCTGCACGGCCGCCCGGTAGTCCGTCAGCCGGCTCAACAGCGCCGAGGCGCCCACGCCAATGACGAGGCCGATGACGCCGCCGACGACGGTGAGGGCCACGCTCTCGACGAGGAATTGCAGGCGGATGTCCGCCCGCCGGGCGCCGATGGCCAGCCGCATGCCGATCTCGCGGGTGCGCTCGGTGACGCTCACCAACATGATGTTCATGACGCCAATGCCCCCCACCAACAACGACACCAGGGCCACCGCCATCAACAGCATCGTGATGGCCTGGCGTTGGGCGTCGAGGGCGCCGAGCAGCTCGGCCATGTTGCGCACCCGCAGGGCGTCGTCGGAGCGGACCTTCTTGCGGTCCTTCAACAGGGTGGTGACCTTCTCCTGCACGACGCTCAGGGCCTTGTCGTCGGCGGCCGTGATGGTGATGGCGTCGACGTAGGTGCCGCCCCGACCCTCCACCCGGCGACGCATGGTGTTCAACGGGACAAGCACCGTGTCGTCCTGGTCCTGGCCGAAGCTGCTGGTGCCCTTGCTGGCGAGGATCCCGGCGATCTCGCAGGGCATCCGCCCCAGGCGAATGGTCGAACCCACCGCCCCGCCGTCGGGGAAGAGGGCGTCGGCCACCGTTCGGCCCAGCACGCAGATCTTGGCGGCGCGGGTTTCGTCGTCGACGCCCCAGGTGGCCCCGTCGACGATGTCCCAGGAGCGGGCGTCGAAGTAGTCCAGGGTGGTGCCCGTGGCCCGGGTGCTGATGCTCTTGTTGTCCTTCACCGCCGTCACGCTGCCGCCGATGGTGGGCGCGATGGCGATGGCGCCGGCGACCTCTTCGCGGATGGCGGCCACGTCGCTGTCGTCGAGGCGGATGCGGGGTTGGGAGGGATCGGGCGGCGGGCCCGGCTGCACCGTCAGCATGTTGGTGCCAAGGGCCGACAGCTCGCCCTCGAGGCGTTGGCGGGCCCCTTCACCAAGGGCCGAGGTGACGACGACGGCGGCAATGCCGAACATGACCCCGAGCAAGGTCAGGGCCGAACGCAACTTGGTGCGGCCGATGCTGCGCAGGGCGCTGGCCGCCGCCATCCCCAGGACCAACAAGGGGTTGCTCTTCGGGGCCGGCGCCAGCCCGACGCCGGGCTTGGCCACCACCTGGTGCTGGACCACGTCGCTGAAGACCACGCCGTCTTTGAGGTGGACGCAGCGATCGGCACCCTCGGCGAGGTCGGTGTCGTGGGTGACGATGATGACCGTCAGGCCGAGGCCATGGTGCAGCTCCCGCAGCAGGGCCACGATCTCCTTCGACGTCGTGCTGTCGAGGTTGCCGGTGGGTTCGTCCGCCAGCAGGATCGAGGGCTCCACCACCAGGGCCCGGGCGATGGCCACCCGCTGCTGCTGACCACCCGACAACTGGGCGGGCGTGCTCTTCAGCTTGTCCTGCAGACCGACCCTGGTGAGGGCGGCCTCGGCACGACGACGACGCTCGCCCGCCGGCACCCCGCGATACAGCAGGGGCAGTTCGACGTTCTCGAGGGCGCTCGCACCCGGCAACAGGTGAAAGCTCTGGAAGATGTAGGCGAGGCCCTGGCGACGCAGGCTGGCAATGGCGTCGCTGCCGACGACGACGCCGGCCTTGGCAATCTTGCCGAGCACTTCGATTTCGCCCACGTCGGGGACGTCGAGCAAGCCCAGCAGATGCAGCAGGGTGCTCTTGCCACAGCCCGATGGACCCACCAGGGCCACGAACTCTCCCTGACGAACCTCGAGGTCGATCCCCCGCAAGGCCCGCACGACGGCACCGTCGGCGCCGCCCAGGCGATAGGTGCGCTCGACGTGGCGGGCGGCAATGATGACGGGGGCGCTCACAGTCGATGTCGTCGGAGTCATCGCCATCAGAACACCCGCGGCGGCTTGCGACCGTTGGCCTTCTTGCCTGTCTCCTCGATGATGACGGCGGTGCCCTCCACGAGGCCCTCGCCGCTGACCTGCACCCGGGTGCCAGCCTTGGCGATGACGGTGACGGTGATGGCCCGGGGGGTGCCGCCGACCGTCGTGGCGGTCGTGGCGCCCGGCGCCGACCCGCTGCGGGCGCGTCCTGGCGGAGCCCCGGCCGGCGCGGGTGTCGCGGGTGGCGTCGCTGTCGGCGTGCCGGTGGTGCCGCCGTCGAGGACCCACACGGTGCCTCCCGTGGCCTTCTTCGTCGAGGTCGACGGCACAAAGCGCAGGGCGGCAGCGGGGACAATGAGGGCGTCGTCGATGGGGGGCCCCTGGATGGTCACCGTCGCCGTCATGCCCGGCAGCAACAGGGCCTCGCTGTTGTCCACCGTGAGCACGACGGGGAAGGTGACGACGCCGTTTTCGTTGAGGGGGTCGATGCGGATCTGGCTGACCTTGGCCTGGAAGGTCTTGCCGGGGAAGGCGTCGACGGTGACCGAGCCCGCTGCGTCGGTCTTGACGACAGCCAGGTCGCTCTCGTCGACCTTGGCGACGACCTCCAGGGCATCGAGGGCCTTGGCGATGACGAAGAGCCGCGGCGCCTGCAGCGACGCCGCCACGGTCTGGCCCGCTTCGACGGCCCGCGCCAACACCAGGCCGTCGATGGGGCTCGTGATGCGGGTGGCGTCGACGTCGTTGGTGGCGGATGCCAACGCCGCCTGGGTGCGCTCCAGGCCGGCCTGGGCCACGGCAATCTGGGCCTTGGCCATCTGGAAGGCCCCTTCGGCCCCCTGCAGCTCGGCGGTGCTGTTGAGCTGGCGGGTATTCAACTCGCGGGCGCGGGCCACGGTCTGCTCTTTGACGGCGAGGTCGGCCTCCGAGCGCAGCAGCTCGGCCCGGGCACCGGCGACGCTGGCGCGGGCTTCGTTCTGGCGGGCCTTGAAGGGAGCGGGGTCGATCTCGGCCAGCAGCTGCCCGGCCTTCACGACGTCGTTGTAGTCCGCCAACACCCGCAGCAGCTGGCCGCTCACCCGGGAGCCGACCTCCACCTGGGTGGCGGGCTGCAGGGTGCCCGTCGCCTCTACGCTCACCTGCAGGCGACCCCGCTCCACGGCGACGGTGCGGAAGCCAGCCGCCTCGGTGCCGGCGTCGGTGCTCGGTCCACAGCCGACACCCGCGACACCGGCGGCGACGATACAGGCCGCCCTCAGGACGCTCAGCCGGACCAAAGATGATGGACGCATGGTCATCACAGACCCTTCAGATGTCGTTGTCGTAAAGGCTCCAGCACCAGTGGCCACGACCGGCCACCATGACCGGCCACCACCACCGGCCATACGGCCTTCCAATCAGATGGCGCTGATTGGAATTCCCGACGCCGACAACAACCCCGCCAGCTGGTCTACCAATCCCCGGGGCGCCCGGAACTCGATCTCCGTCCCTTTGGCGTCAAAGACATCCCGCAACTGCACGAGCCAGGCGGCCAATCGTTCGACGTCGGCGACGGGGACCAGGGTGATGTCGACGATGACCCCGGTCGGATTGGTGGCGACCACGGCGTCGATGGAGCGCCGTTGGGCGGCCTCGTACCAGGGGAGGTCCGCCGGATCCCCCGTGAAGCGGCCCAGGCGAATCACCGCGCCGTCGAGATAGCCGAGCATGCCCAGGCTGCGTCGCCAGAGAATGTCGTCGACGTCGTCAGGCGCAAGACGCCGGGGAATGGTGGCCGCGATCAGACCCGCCGGGCTCGTCACCACGTCGAGGTCGGCGCCGTCGTCGACCAACTGGAACAAGCGCGCCTGGGGCTGCTGTTGGGCCAGCAGCGACGCCAACGCTTCAGCTTCGGCCTCGGCGTCGTCGGCGTCCTGGCCGCTGGCGTCGAGGCGACCAAGGACGATGGCGTCAAAGACGCCGTCGGCGGCGGTGTCGAGGGTCTCGGAGAAGTTCCGGGTGGTGACGACGTCGCAGGGACCAAGGCGGGCGACGTCGGCGCTGCCGAGATCGCAGTCCACCAACAGCAGCCGGGGGCGAATGGGCGTGACCCGCAAGGGCTCGTGCCCGAGCATCTTGATGATGACGGCGCGGACGGCGTCGGCGGTGGCGGGCTTGAAGACAAACTCCGCCGCTCCCGATTTGACGGCGTCGGCGATGTCTTTCACCACCACATGGGCCGTCACCAGGGCCACCGGGGTTTTGACGCCCATGGCGCGCAGGGCCCGCAGGGTGGCGACGCCGTCGAGGACGGGCATCTCCATGTCCAGCAAGATGAGGTCGAACGAACGCTGGCGCACGATGGCGATGGCGGCGGCGCCGCCGTCGGCGTCGACGATGTCGAAGCCCCAGGGTTCCAGGATGCGCCGCACATGGCGGCGGGCGTTGCGGGAGTCATCGATGACAAGGGCCGACTTCATCAGCGACCGCCGAGGATCTTCAAGGCTTCACCCTTGCGTGCGTTCTTGTCGCCGAGGACGTCGGGGGCGATGACGTGCTTGCTCTGGAGCCGGTCGAGCCAGTCCAGCTGCAGTTCATCACTCTGGGTTGTCACGAAGACGCCCGACAGGGTGGCTTTGCCCTTGAGGGTATCAATCACCTTGGCATCCACCTGGCAGCGACCGTGGGTGATGAAGGTGACCACCACCTCCTTGGGACTCTCCCGCATCAGACGCGCCAGCTCCCGCTCCAATTCCGAAAAAACCCGGGTGGTGTTTCGGCCCCGCTCGGATCGAAAGCAGAGCAGGTAGGGGATGCGCATCCGTGACGACGTCAACTCCTGCCGCTCGTACAGGCGGGAGTCAAAGAAGCGCAGCCAGACGGTCTCGCCCCGCAGGGTCATCTTCTTGGCAAGGGCCAGGGCCAGCCCCCGGGCAAACACCGTGCGCAGACCCCGCATCGACGCGCTGGCGTCGACGAGGATGTAGTGCAGGCGCTCCCGCTGGGTGTCTTGCTTCTCGCGGCCGTAATAGAACAGCTCGTTGTCGGCGTAGCGTCGGTCGAACAAGTCGTCGTCGTAGGCCAGCTCGCTCGGCAGCAGGTTGTCGAGGTTGCCCTGGGTCTCGATGCTGGCGTAGCCGTCGACGCTGAAGGTCTGCACCCCCGACGACCGCTTGGTCTCGAGCACGCTCGGCAGCAGGTCCAGACTGAAGTTGGCGATGTCGTGGGCCGCCGGCGTGGCCAGGGCCCGGTACAGGTCGAGCAGGTCCGCTGCACCCTCGCCGCCGACGCTCTCACTCTTGAACATCTCCAGCAGCTTGAGGGTGTCGAGGTCGATCTCTTCCAGACAGACCCGGATGCGGGTGCGGGCGTCGACGATGGTCTGCAAGGTGCTCTTCACCTCGTCGGCGATGGACGTGTTCAGGAAATGCGCGGGCTCCAGGGCATCATAGGTGCTCACTGTCAGGGGGAGCTTGCGGTTGTGGCCCTTGCGCACCACGGCGGTCTGCACGGGCTCCAGCACCTTGGCGATGACGGCGGCCAGCAATTCGTCCTGCAGCCCCGACGACGACGCCTTCTGGCAGAGCTCCGACCGGGCCAGGTCCACCAGCAGCTCGCCGTAGCCCTGCACCACCCGCTCCCAGATGGGATCGACCTTCAAAGCGCCCCGCTCGACGGCGAGCTTCAGGCTCTTGTCCCGACGTTGCAGGGTAATCTGGCTCATGGGCTGGGTGAGCAGCAGGCCCAGGTCGTGGACCAGGAAAAACGGCAGGCCGAGGCCGAGGGCGTCGAGGAGGTTGTGCCAATGGGCCGCCCGCACGAGGACCATGGGGTTTTCGGTGATCACCCGCGAAAAGGTCAGGCTCGCCAGCTCCCGCTCGACGGTGACGGGGTCGACCTCGAAGACGGTGGCGGTGTTGGCCATGGGTGCCGGGGGCGCGGGGTGTGGGAAACAACAGGCCGCCGCGGTTCAGCGCCCAGGTCCTAGGTACACCAGCGGCCCCGTCCCCGTCGACCATTCAGGCCCGGGCGCCTGGCCCGACAGCCCTGCGCCCCTTCGCCCACCCGGCGTGCAGGATCGCCCCGTGTGGCGTCGTGCCCCGACGCCGCCCGTCGACCTGGCGGGCCCCGGGGCGCCCCACCTGGCGATGTGGGAGGGTCTGGCCATGAAGCGCTTCAGCCTGATTCTCCGCACCGCTCTGTTGACCGCCGTCGCCGCCACCGCCGCCGATCCGGCCAGCGCCCCCGCCGCAGGCGCGCCGGCAGCAGCGACGTCGGCACCGCCGCCATCATCGGCAGCGACGCCGGCGCCGGTCGCGCCGTTCGAAGACACCCTGTCCCTTGGTCGGGTGGTCGACCGCGTCGTCATCGGCGACGTCCACTACCTCGCCCTCGCCGGGGGCGGCGTCGCCGTCGTCACCGTCGTCGACGGGCGACCCGTCCTGAGCCAGACCCTGCTGCCCGGGCAGGCCGTCTCGCGCCTCATCGTCGACGGCGTCCGCCTCCACGCCTTCGTCGTCGCCGAGGCCGTCACCAGCTTCGACGTTCGCACTCCATCCCGTCCCCTGGCCGCCCTGCCGATCCTGCCCTTGACGGCCCTGCCGCCGGCCCCCATGCAGGATCCGTCGACGACACCGACGCCGACGCCGCCGTCGACGACGCCGACCGGACAACCGACCACCGGCCCGGCATCCCCGGGGGCACCGCGCACCATCGTCGACGGGCCCGCGAAAAAGGTCATCGTCGGCAAGGTCATCGAAGTGACCGAGGGCCGCGTCGTCATCGACCACGGCACCACGTCGGGCTTTGGTCGCGGGGTCCGCATCAAGGTCATCGCCCAGCGCCTCGTCAAGAAGCCCGACCTGCAGGCGGGCGGGGTCGCCATGCGGCCGTCCAACGAGGTCACCGCCGTGGTGGCCCTTGAGGAGGCCGAGGCCGAGCGGGCCATGGGCATCCTTGGTCGTGGCGACGTCGCCATGCCTGGTGACCTCGTGGAAATCACCGAGGCTCCCCTGTCGGAGTCCCTGTTTCTGCCCCGCCGGGCCCCCTTCAACTGGCGCCTGGGCTTCGTGGCCCGCCCCTACCTCGGCATCGGCATCGGCGGCACCTTCCCCGTCGGCATCCTCGCCGACGCCTACGTCGCCTACACCTTCGACGACATTCCCCTGTCGTTGTTCGTCGAAGCCTCGCCCGTGGGCACAGCCATCCTTGGCAACGAGGCCCACTACCCCGGCGTCTTCACCCTCGGCGCCACCTACGTCACGGACTACGTCGAGGTCGGCCTCGGCGGCGGTGCGTTGATTGGCAACAAGGGCCCCTGCGCGGTCATCATCGAGGAGGTCGACACCAACGGCGACGGCTTCGCCGATGTCTTTCGCGAACGCCGCGACACCCGCGACTGCGAAGAAAACAACGGCGCCACCTTCAACCAGGTCCTGCGACTGGGGGCCCTCGATGGCATCCACCTGAAGTGGTCGTCGTCGATCTTTGCCCGCAGCACGGGCTTTGTCTTCGGCGTCGGTCGCGGTGAGTTGGCGGTGCCCGTGTCGAGCCGACTGGGCCTGTTTGGCGGCGGCGGCGCCGGCGAAAACGGTTGGGGCTACGGCGAGATCGGCGTGCGCTCCTTCTTCGGCGGCACCGGCGCCCCCGGCAGCTTCATGTTGCAGGCGAGCCTCGGCGGCGCCGCCATCTTCGACGGACCCACCAGCGAGCTCATCGGTGGCCCCCTGGTGGCCGTGGGCATGGAGTGGCGCCTCTAGGTCTGTTCCACGGCCGTTTCCGTTTCGGGCCCGGTTCCTCCCCCAGCGGGGGAGGCCAGGAGGGGGCTTCGGGCGGCTGTTCCACGCTTGGTCCACGCCTGTTCCACGCCTGTTCCACGCCTGTTCCACGCCTGTTCCACGCCTGTTCCACGGTCGGTGAACCGTGGGGCGCCCTGCGGCGTACCCTCGTGCTGCTTGCCCGCCAGGAGTCCTCCATGACCATCAGCCTGATCAGCCGCCGTCGCTTTCTGGAACTGTCGGCGGCCTCCGGGCTGCTGGCGGTGCCCGCCCTGTCGACGTCGCCGAGCTCGTCGCCGACCACGCCGACGACAGCGCCGGCGCCCCCCGTGGCGGGGACAGTGACGGCGACGGACGGGGTGCGCCTGGGGCTCTTCCCCCGGGCCACGGGGCCCATCGAGGCCGGCATCCACGAGGTCCTTGGCGGCGTCGACTGGTCCTGGCTCAAGCGCGGCGACAGCGTGTTTGTGAAGCTGGCCTCGAACTCCGGCGAGGTCCACCCCGCCACCACCTCCCCCGCCGCCGTGCGGGCCATGGTGCGGGCCCTCAAAGACCGCGGCGCCGGTCGCGTCGTCGTCGGCGACCAGAGTGGCGTGGCCTCGGTGCGCTTGATCAAGGACGGGCAACGGGTGGGCTCCACCCGGGCGCTGTTCCAGAAAAACGGGCTCTACCAGGCCATCGTTGACAGCGGCGCCGAGGTCCATTGCTTCGAGGAGCATGGCTTCCACGACGGCTATGTGATGGCGGCCCTGCCACGGCCCACGCTGTCATCGTCTGCGTCATCGTCTGCGTCGTCGTCGACACCGTCGTCGGTGTGGCGACGCCAGCCCTTCATCGCCCGCATCGTCGAGGAGGTGGACCACATCGTCTACCTGCCCCGCCTGAGCGCCCACACCTTGTGCGGCTATACCCATGGTCACAAGTTGGCGGTGGGTTTCCTGCGCGATGATTCCCGCCACGTCATGCACAACGACGCCGGCACCATCTACGAGAAGTACACCGAGCTGAATTACTGCCGACAGATTCAGCAGCGGCTGCGGCTGACAGTGACTGTGGCCGAGGCCGTCCTCACCGACGGCGGGCCCGACGGCGGCCGCATCGCCCTCGCCGATCCCCGCATCGTCCTCGCCAGCACCCACCTCGCCAACCACGACGCCGTCTCGGTCGGCATGCTCACCTGGGCCAAAGCCCGCTTCGCCGAGCAGGCCATCACCGTGGGCTTTCCCTTCGGGGCCTGGTCGAGCCTCACCAACCTCGCGTTTGTGTCGATGGTGGGCACCACCACCGGCCTGCCCTGGACGTCAGACGACAGCGAGAGCGCCGACCACGCCGACCACGCCTACGCCGCCCACGACTTCGGCCGCGGCGTCGCCGAAGACCGGGGCCTGCGCTACGCCTACGGGTTGTTGGGAGGCATGCCGCCCCGGATCGCGGTCGACGTCGTCGGCGCCGTCAACGACGACGCCCTCGCCTGGCTGCAGCAGACCCTGCCCGTGCAGCGGGCCTGAGCGGCCGACCAAGCCACCGTCAGCGCTGACCGAAGTTCTGCACCCAGTAGTGCTCGAAGGGGGAGCCCGGGACGAGGGCGTAGCCGACGCCGATTTCGTTGAGGTCGCCGTTGTAGATGTTGCGGCAATGGCCCGGCGACGTGCGCCAACCCTCGACGACCTGGGCCGGCGTGGTCTGGCCGGCGGCGATGTTCTCGGCGGCGGCAAAGCCCGTGTAGCCGGCGTCGATCATGCGATCGAAGGGCGAGCGGCCATCGAGGCCCGTGTGATCGAAGTAGGCACGGGCACCCATGTCGTCGGCGTGGCCCCGGGCGGCATCGACAAGCTTCACGTCCACCCGCAAGGCCGGTGACGGGGCAAACGTCGTCGCCGCCGTCCCCGTGCCGCAGACACCGCCCTGGGCCCGCAACGCGTTGACGCGCACCACCACGTCGCTCTCGAAATTCCGCCAGGCCTCGGGACGCAGGCCGTCGTCGACGACGACCACGCCGCCACCGCCGCCGCCGCCTGTGTCGCCGGTGCCCGTGCCCGAACCACCGCCACCACAGGCGCCAGCGACGGCGCAGGGGTCCACGGTGCCGCCGTCGTTCTCGTTCTCGTCGGCGGGTCCGCAGTTGCCGGCCCCCAGGAGGGTGGCGAGGCCGATGACGGCCGTGATGTGGGAGGCGTGGCGGGCGCGGCGAGAAAGGGCGGAGACGATCATGGCGCGGACCGTGTCATGGGCTGTGGGCCACACAACCCGGAATGAATGGCTTTCAATGGTAGGTGCATATCCCACCACAGGGTGCGCGGCGTGGCGCCTGGCTTCGACGGCCGGAGCGCAGTCCAGCGCCGTCGGATCGCCGCGCGACGGCGGGGTCACGGGGGGCCACGCCTTTCCCAATCAGATCTCCGGTGCCATAGGACCCTCGTGAATCCACCCAACGGTCCGCCCGGCAGCAATGGCCACAGCAACGGCAACGGCAACGGCAGCAACGGCAACGGCAGCAACGGCTTTCCTTCTGGTCGCCCGCCCTGCGGCTGCAAGACCCACCCGGGCAAGACCAGCTTTGTCGTCGTCACCGGCGGCCCCGGTGCCGGCAAGACCGCCATCCTTGAGCTGGCGCGTCGACGCTTTTGTGAACATGTGCGGGTGCTGCCCGAGGCTGCCAGCATGCTCTTTGGCGGCGGCTTTCCCCGCATTGGCGCCGTCGACGCCCGCCGGGCCATCCAGCTGGCCATCTTTCATGTGCAGCAGAGCATCGAGCGCGCCGTGGCCGCCGACGGCGTCACGGCGGTGGCGTTGTGCGATCGCGGTACCCTCGATGGCATCGCCTATTGGCCCGACGACGAAGCCAGCTACCTGCAGGCGGTGGGGACGACGAAGGAGGCGATGTTTGCCCACTACGCCGCCGTCATCCATCTGCGCACGCCGAGCGTGCGCCACTACAACTACGACAATCCGTTTCGCATCGAGCCGTTCGAGAGGGCCGCGGCCCTCGACGAGAAGATTGCCGCCATCTGGTCGGGCCACCCCCGCCGGACCGTCATCGACGCCAACGACGACTTTCTCGAAAAGGCCCGCCGGGCCCTCGACGCCATCGAGACCCATGTGCCCGCCTGCTGCCTCGCCGCCAGCCGCGCGGCCCGGGGCATCATCAGCACCGACGCCGCCATCGACGCCACCATGACCACCCGGGATCCCTGACCATGCTGTGCACCACCGCCGAAGAAGCCGTCGCCGTCATCAGCTCGGGCCAGCGGGTCTTTGTCCACGGTGGCGCAGCGACGCCCCTCTTCCTCGTCGACGCCCTCGTGGCCCAGGCCTCGCGGTTGCGCGACGTCGAGATGATTCACCTGCACACCTCGGGGGCCGGCGCCTATGGTCGCCCCGAATTCGCTGCCAGCTTCCGGGTGGCGAACCTGTTTGTCGGCGAGAACATGCGCCCCTTCGTGGGCAAGGGCAGCGTCGACTACCTGCCCTGCTTCCTGTCCGAGATCCCCACCCTGTTTCGCTCGGGCCGCCGTCCCCTCGACGTGGCCCTCATCCAGGTGTCGCCGCCCGACCACCACGGCTACTGCTCCCTCGGGGTCAGCGTCGACGTGGCCCGCGCCGCCGTCGACACCGCCAAGGTGGTCATCGCCCAGGTCAACCCGCGCATGCCCCGGGTCCACGGCGACGGCTTGATCCACATGAGCAACATCCACCGCTTCATCGAGGTGGACACCCCCATTCCCGAGCCCGAGAAGGGTGAGCTCAGCGACGTCGAGAAGGCCATCGGCCAACACGTGGCGGCCCTCATCGAAGACGGCGCGACCCTGCAGATGGGCATCGGCGCCGTCCCCGACGCCGTCCTCGCCGCCCTCCGCGGTCACAAGCACCTGGGCATCCACACCGAGATGTGGTCCGACGGGGCCCTGGCCCTCATGCAGGCCGGCGTCGTCGACAACTCCAAGAAGAAGGTCCACCCGGGCAAGACCGTGTCGTCGTTTTTGATCGGCAGCCGCGCCGTCTACGACTACGTCGACGACAACCCGTCGGTGGTTCAGCTCGACGTTGCCTACGTCAACGACCCCGGCGTCATCATGCGCAACCCCAAGGTCACGGCCATCAACTCCGCCGTCGAAGTCGACGTCACGGGCCAGATTTGCGCGGACTCCGTCGGCAGCCGCGTCATCTCCGGCGTCGGTGGCCAGATGGACTTCATGCGCGGCGCGTCCCTGTCGGTCGGCGGCAAGCCCATCATCGCCCTGCCGAGCCGCACCCGAAACGGCCAGTCCCGCATCGTGTACCAGCTCAAGGCCGGCGCCGGCGTCGTCACCACCCGGGCCCACGTCCACTACGTGGCCACCGAATTCGGCGTCGCCGACCTCTACGGCAAGACCCTCGGCGAGCGGGCCCGGGCCCTCATCGGCCTCGCCCATCCCGAGTGTCGCGAGGACCTCGAGCGCGCCCTCCACGCCGCAGGCTGAGCGAGATCGAGGACTCAGCGAGAGCAGCACTTCTGCCCCCTCTTCCTTCAGGGAGAGGGGGTGGCGCCCAGCGCCGGGGGCGAGGTCAAAACAGTCACTGGGCGAGGACGCCGGTGACCTTCTTGATCTCGTAAACGGGTGCACCCGGCGGCTGGTTGGTGAGCAAGTCGAAGTGGTAGTCGTAGCCGTAAATCTTCGTCGAGCCGTCGGTGTCGTGCCACGCCCCGGAACCGTTGGCCTCGTGGACGTTGCTGAACGCCGCGCCGTAGACCGAATTCCAGCCGACGAAGATCGAGCCGCGGATGACGCGACGAATGCCGGCGGCGACGCTCCACTCTTCATGCAGGCGGATCGAGTACGTCAGCTCCTCGCGGCAGCCGGTGTCGGTTGCGGGGTTCAGGGCCGCCTCACCCCATCCATACAAGAAAGCCCCGTTGAGCTGGGTATTTGATGGGCGGCGAAGATGCCAATAGGCCCGCACCGGAACATTCCAGGGTGCTTCGTCATCGGTCCAGTCATTGGACAAGAGACCAATGGTGTCACCACCAATGAGGACGGGGGACCACGGCGTGACCTGGCTCTGGGTCGGGTTTTCGCCCAGCGCTGTCGGCGTCGCTGCCGGTCCGGAGGTCGTGTTGAGTGAGCCGAGGATATAGACGGGCAGGTTGGACACGACCGTCAGCCCGGTCGGCAAGATCGCGGGATTCATATTGCTGGCATTGATGATGCGAACCGAATTCACCCGCCCATTCAGTCGCGCGGCAGCAGCGGTTTCATGATACCTCGAACACGCTGGAGCATAGAAATGCCTCGTCGTGCCGACACCGCTGAAGGTGTTGGCGTCGTTGAAGGACGCGAGCTGGGCGACGGTGGTGTTGGTCCCGAGGTTGTCGGAGCAAAACGGATAGGCGAGGGCCTGCTGAAAGGGCCGGTTGCCAAGGCGCGAAGCCGACGAGATGTCGAGAGCTGCACCTGTCGTCGTGAATGGCAGCCCCTCGTAGGTGGCCAGGTTGGTCAACGAGGCGAGGTTGTCCTGGGGCTGGCCGTCAGCCAGGTTGGGCGTGATGCCCGAGAACGGATCGGACTGCAGGCCCTGGAATGGCCACATGCCGGCGGCGTCGCTGGTCGCCGCGGTCCCAAACCCGTCACGGAAACCGGGCCACGTCGCCGAGATGTAGACGATGCCGTTGAACGGCCGGCCGGCGTTGAAATGCGAGCCCAACTCGCCACCGGACGTCGTGGCGATGGCCTCGTGGAACGCTGCCACGTCGAAGTTCAGCGGCAGCATGTTCACTTGCGCGGTCCGCCGTTCGTCAGCGGTGCCGAGGGTGAAGGTTGCTGTGCGGTCGGCGCCGCAATCCGCAGCGCCGTCGGTGATGCCAGACTCATCCCACGCCGAGCGGAAGCCGCTGCGCGTCCCCTGCATGAGCTGGGCTGGCGTCGTCGCCTCCTTGACGGGGAAGCAGGTCGCCCCCGGCGACGTGGCGGTACATGCCGCGGGAGCGAGCGACGTCCCCTCGTAGAACCCGGGCACCCAGACGGGTCCCGCCTTCCGGAACAGCGAACCGTACGACACCACCGGGCGAAACGTCGTCGGCGGTGCTGCCAGCGCGGCCAAACCGGGGGCGGCGGTTCGGTACCAGGAATAGCGCTCGGGCCGCGCGCCACCAAAGAGGTCATCCTGACCGACGGTCTTGCCGAGGCCCACCCACCGGTCCTCCACATGGTCGGCGTTCATTCGGCCCGGATGATCAGACCACATCGGCGTTCCCAGTTCCTGGGGGTTGGCCGGGTCCCGCAGGTACCAGATGCCGTCGATGATGCGGATGTCGGCTTTGAACGCCATCTTCTGCTTGGCGATATCGCTCGTCTCCGTCGTCAACAGCGGGTCAATCAAGAAGCGGCTGTTGTCGTTGTTCGGCCGCAGGGCGTGGATGGCGTTGCGCCCTTTCTGGGTGAGGGGCACGCCGATGATGGGTGGCTTCAGCTTTGGCGTTCCATGGGTGCTGTCGGAGATGTGGGCGATGGAGCCCTTCCAGGCATTGACGTCGGTGATCCAGGTCGGGCTGTCGGCGTCCTTGTTGAGGAGGGAAAAGGCGCTGGCGGCGAAGGGATCGGGGAAGCCGTTGGTCGAGACAAACACCGTCGGATTCGGCGTCGACCCGGTGACGCCGCCCGAGATTTCCTTGCGGCAGCCAGTCCCGCGCAGTCGGTAAATCTTGCCGCCCGACGTAATGGTCTCCAGGAAGGAATTGGCGCCGGACCCGATGCACATATCCCCGTTGGAATGAACGCGGCCAAAGAACTTCGCACCGGGACCGTTGAACACGAAGGCATAGCCGTCGATGAAGGCGAAGAACTGGAACATCGAGATGGTCGCGCGTTCAATCGACGAGCGCATCACGACGGTGGCGGGGCTGCGGTCGTGGTCGCGACGGACCGCGACGTCGAGTTGCAGGGGCTGCACCTGGGCCAGCATGCCGGCGAACGCACCTGAGTCCAGGGTCTGCTGGGCCGCCGCGCCGAGGCCGGTGACGCCGATATTGTCGACGGTGTAGCCCACCGGCGTGAACAGGGGCTTGTTGGCGTTGACGAAGGCCGCGGTTTCGATGGCTTGGCTTTGCAGCATCGTGGCCAGCGCCGCCGGATAGCCCGGGTCACCGACCGGGAGATCGGGCTGCAACGGCAAGGTGCGCAGCTTCTGGCTCGCGAGATCCATCGCCGCCAGACTGACGCCGTCGGCAGCGTGAAACGCCTGGCGCCGGTGCACCATCGACTCGCCAACGGCAACCGAGCCGCCAATGGTGAAGAGGACCGTCGTCAAGACGAGCGACAGGATCAAGACCAGCGCGAACACGAGGGGCAGCGCATAACCGCGGGTGGGCATGATGGGTATCCTCATTGAAACACCCCGGTGGCCCGAACGACGGCGTTGCCTTCGGCGACGACGACCTTCTTGCCTGGTTCATTGATGGCGGTGCCGAACAGCGTGGAGCCAACGACGCGACCGTCGGGCACGGTGGCGGCGACGGCGAGGCCGACCCGCAGGAGACGCAGGTCATCGAGGTGGGGTGCATCTGGCGTCGACGACAACGGCACGTCGATCACACCGTCGGCAGGGACCCGGTCGTAGCCGATGCGGCTCTCGAAGCCGACCACCCGGGGCGTCAGTTCATTGGCGAGGGCGAGGCCCGTATTGGTGACGTCGAACAAGGCCATCAAATGCTTCGTCGATGTGCGCACGAAGTACGTGGTGGGGGCGCCGCGGGCGATGACACCGCCGGCGAAGTCGCCATCGACCAGCGCGCGCCCCGGGGGAGTGACATCAAAGCCCGGTCTGAGCGACGCCTCGATGGTGCAGGTGCACGTCGCCAGGGAAGGGGTGCAGATGCGCGATCGCCAGCCGGGGCCCCGCAACGCCGCGCGCGATGCAGTGGTATCGCCGGGAAACAACACGACAGGGGCGGGCACAGGGACGGAGAAGCCCGTGCTGGCCCTGGTGAGACAACAGACGCCTCCCGGGCTCTCGACGGTGATGGTGGTGCCGACCACGGACGTGATGCGACACTGGCTTGAAGTGACGAGGCGCGCGATGTGAAGTCGCCCGGTCTTGCCGGCGACACAGGGCTCGATCGGGAAGCGCACATCGTCGACGCACGAGTTGGAGACCGCCTGCCATGGCTGCACGAGGCCACCACCTGCCGTCCGCAGGGGTCCAAGCAGGTGCTCCAACGTGAAGCGGGCCTCGTCGGAGATTTCGGTGGTCTTGCGGGTGGCGACCATCGACTTTTGCAGGGACATCGTGGCGCTGATGGCTGCTGTGGCCGTAATGCCTGCGATCGCCATGGCGATGGAAAGCTCGAGCAGGCTGAACGCATGGGCCTTCATGGTCACCCCGATCGATATGTGACGAAAAGGAGTCGATGGGGCCGTGCGTCGGTGCCCGTCCACCGCACGGCGAGGTCCACGCGCTTGAAGGTCTGGCTGGGGACGACAGCAACGGTCCATTCGACGGTGTAGCCCTGCTGGGCGACCGCAGCGACGGGCGAGCGCTGGCGATCGAAGAAGCGCTGGTGGGCGCCAACGGTGAGATCGCCGGACTCCCGAAACGCCAGCCGCAAATCGTCGAGGACGTCTTCGCCCAGCGTCAGGGCCTCGCCGCTCCGCTGCTGGTTCTCGGCGAGCACCACGACCGTACGCCACGACGACACCACGCCGGTGGCGGCGACCACGAACAACACGCCGGCGATCACCACTTCCAGGAGGGAGAACCCGCGCTTGGTCGAAGGACTCATGACGTTGGTTCCAGGATCCCAGGCGACTCTTCGATCTCGATGGTCCCCGCCGCCGGGAAGACCCGGAACCGACGGACCACCCCGTTCGTCGTCCCCTCCACCAAGACTGGTGCCACCGGGCCGTACAGCGAACCATCACGGTGGAAGTGGACCCGGTCGATCCCCGGACCCTCGGGGACGCCGCCGACGATGGGCCGGATGCGCATCTGCGTCAGGCCTGGTGGGACATCGCGCGTCATGATGTAGGCGGCTGGGCCCGCCTGGCCCGGGCACGGCACCGCCCAGATGTCGACGTCGTAGGGACCGGGCCCGGGGACCGCAGGCGCCGGAAACGTCGGCGACAGCGGGACGCTGTCGGGGCGCAAGATGTAGTCGAGGCACACGCCGCGACCACGGGCGTTGTCGCGGGCGGCAGCGAAGCCGGTGGCGTTCTCGCGGAGCACCCGTTCGCCGTCGGCCCTGGCAACCATGCTGCTGATGCTTGGGACCCCCACCGCCGCCAGCACACCGATGATGACCACCACCACCATGACTTCGATCAGTGAAAAGGCTCGCATGGCCTCACGATACCAGTGACGCCGGCGCAATGATGCCTGTCTCACTGCACTGCCTGATCCGACCGGGGGCCGAATGGCCCGAGCCCGTCAGCCGATAACGTCGCTCTTGAGGGAGAACGGCCCGGCGAACGTCGTCATCCCCGCGATGCCCCCGGTGCGCTTGACCCAGAAGCTGTCGACGGTGTTTGGGTCCTGGCGCTGGGCGGTGGGGGTCATGGCGCCGACGGGGATCATGGCCTCGAAGGCGAAGCCGTCGACGTGGGCTTCCTGCTTGAGGAGCACGCTCTCGTAGCGCGGCCCCGTGGGCAGGCTGGTGCGCCACTGGAGACCCCGGGCCTCGCTGTCTTCGAGGACCTTGAGCATGGCGTCGCGCCGGCCAGGCTTCACCGAGCCAAGGGGCGGCATGGAGCCGGGGGCGGGCCCGGCGCCGTTGTCCTCGTGGTCCGACGGGAACTTCATGGTGGTCATCGTCGGGCCGTCGTTGTCCGACGGATACTTGAACGTCACCGAGCCGAGGTCGCCGCCGCCGGAGCCGCCGAGAACGCCGGGATTGTTGCCGGGGTCGACGGCGGGGGGCACGCCGCCGGTGGCACCCCAGGGGTTGACGGCGGGGATGGGCTTGTCGCCGATGCCAGGCAAGCCGCCGTCGTCGTGGTCGGAGGGGTAGCGCTTGGTCTGGGGACCAACGCCGCCACCGGCGAGCTCCGTGCGGGCCCGGGCCAGTTCAGCGAGGGGATTTTCGAGCCAGCCCTGCACTTGCTGGACGGCCTTCTTGGTGACGGGGGACTTCCTGGCCGCCAGGCGGGCCAGGCCGGCGCTGGCTTCGGCGAGTTCGCTGCCCGCGCCCTGGAGCTGGTCGCTGGCGAGCTTGGCGGTGTGGTCGGCCACCTGCAGGATGCCCGTCAGGCTCTGGCGGGCGGCGGCCACGGCGTTGGTGGCGCCATCGAGGGCCTGCTGGACGGGGGCGAGGTCGGCACCCTTCAGACCCTTGCCCTCGGCGAGCAGCGCGGCGAGGCGGGCGCTGGCGGCCTTGAGGGTGTCTTCGGCGCTGCGGGCATCCTTGGCGGCGGAGGCCTTGAGTTCGTCGGCGCGCTGACCGCCAGCGGGGGCCGCCTGCTGGGCCGCCACAAACGCCAGCAGGGAATCCCTCGCCTTTGGCGACAGGGCCTTGCCCTCGGCGCCGTCGACGAAGGCCTGCACGATGGTGGCCCGCTCGGCCGCCGTGGCATGGGGGTGCTCCCCAAGTTGGGCCAGGGCCTTGTCAGCCTCGGTCTTGCTGATGGTCCCGCGGGCGTGGGACGTCGTCGCCGTGGCTCCCTGCAGGGCGCTGGTGAACGAAAGCTGGGGCGACATGAGGCGGCCTGGGCTGGTCATCGGCGGCTCCGGCGGTGTGGCAAGGCCAGGGGAACAGTGGACAGCGGTTGTAGCCCATTCCAGGGCCATTTGGCACCGCACGCCGACCCGGGCCCGGATCTCTCCAGGGGGGCGCCGTCGTCGTCACCGCCCGACCGATCGGTCGTGTGGAGCCTCGTGGAACCGTCGTGGAGCCGTCAGTGCCGCTTTTTCTGGAAGACGCTGGCCACGGCGCTGGCGTCGTCGTCGATGCCCAGTTGCAGGTAGCGGCGGATGCGGGGCTCGTCGAGGGTGGTGCCCATGCGGGCCAGGCACAGCAGCATGTGGAAGCGCGTGGACCCCGACAGGGGCATGCCGCTCGCCAGCTGGGCTTCGATGAGCCCCTTCAACGACGAGAAGAGGTCACCCAGGGGTTTCTGGTCGTTGCGGTGGTGGTCGAGGATCATGGCGAGGGCGCGGACGGCGGCGTCGCGCTGCTCGGGGGCTCCGGCCAGGATGAGGGGCGTGAGCTGCCCCACCGACGTCAGCTGGCCGATCTTGCCGATGGCGATGGCGCAGTCGACGACGCGAAACGCCTGGGCCAGGGCCCGGTACAGGGCGGGCAGCACGTCGGGGTCGCCGAGCTCGCCAAGGGCCCAGATGACCGCGCGGCTCTCGTAGAAGCGCTCGGGGGACACAAGCTCCCGCAAGATGCGCGAGGCCGGGGCGTAGCGGCCAAGACCCAGCAGGCGGGCGGCGCTGGCGACGACGCCGGGGTCGCTGTCGGCCAGGCGGTGGAGCTGCTCGTGGAGCACGCCGTGGTCGCGGGCGATGGCGAGGGTCTTTGTCACCAGGGCCAGCTGGTCGATGCTGAGGTCCTGGCGTTTCAGCTGGGCCCGCAGCCGGCCAATGAGGGCGCCGTCGACGGCGCCACCCGTGCGGCCGTCGCTGCCGGCGCTGGTGATGGCGAAGCAGATGTGGGCGGTGGCGTCGAGGGCGTTGAACCACTCCCGCTCGGTGCCTGTTTCCAGCAGGTCGAGGAGGTCGGGCAGGGCTTCGGTGCCCCGGGCGATGTGGGCCTCGAAGGGGTGGGACGACGCCGGCGGCAACAGGCCGCGATCAATCTTGCTCAAGGCCGTGACGAGGCGGTCGCCAAAGGCCCGGTCCGCCCGCTTGGTCAGCCCGAACAGGTCCGTCCAGGTCTCTTCCGGGAGGGCCTGCAGCAGGGGCTCGGGGGCCCGCTCGGTCTTTCTTCTCACCGCCATGACGTGGCCTCCGACCCGGCTGCCGTGGGTGCTGCCGTGGCCGCAGCCTGCACTGGATCTGTCCCGATTCGCCACTGACGGGTCGGCTTGTTGTCAATATCTCGAAAACGCTGCACTTTTCAGCCTCCGTCAACGGGCGGATGAGACGATGGGCCAAGCCGACCGAAACACCCCTTGAACGTTCCACGGAGGCGCCGACCATGCCAGTTGTCAGCTCAAACACCGCCAGCCGCACCGACCTGCGCACCCGCCCCTCCACCGACGTCGCCTTTGGCGCCCAGGGCCCGGCGGTCTCCCAGCTGCAGGAAAACCTCACCCGGGCCGGCTTCAAGACCGACGTCGACGGCGACTTCGGCAAAGACACCCTCAAGCAGCTGAAGGCCTTCCAGGCTGCCCAGGGCCTGCCTGTCACGGCCCGCGTCGACACCGCCACGGCCGCCGCCCTGGCACCCGCTGCCCCGGCCCCTGCCGCCTCCGAGACCGGGCCATCCGCGCCTTCCCGCACGGCTGCGTCGTCCCAGACGGTGACGGACTCCCGTCGGCGGGCGATGACAAGCCCCAACGCTGCCGTCCTCAACCCCAACGCCGCCCCCACCACCGACGCCGTCCGCGCCGGCACCGCCAAGCTCAAGCTCGGCATGGAGGGCCCCGCGGTCCAGGAACTCCAGGAGCGCCTCAACAAAGACGGCGCCAATCTCAAGACCGACGGTCAGTTTGGTCCCCGCACCCAGGCCGCCCTCAAACAGTGGCAGGCGTCCAGAGACATCACCGACACGGGCGTGGTGGGGACGACCACCCAGAAGGCCCTCGACGACAACCGGCCCGCTTCGCGCACCGCCGCCCCCGACAGCAGTGGTGGCACCGCCCGCGCCAGCGAGATCGCGGCCACCCGCGGCATGAGCGAAGCCCAGAAGTTCGACTACTACGAGGGCCTGGCCCAGCAAAACGGCGGGCAGGTGAAGACCGGCGCCAACCAGAAGAACATCGTCGGTCTGCGCACCCCCACCGACGCCGACGCCAACGGTGGCGGCGGCCGCTACGACGACAAATTCGTCATGTTCTGGAAGGACGCCCAGGGCAACAAGCGGGTCCGTGAATACAGCGGCAACACCGAGCCCTCCGCCCGCTACCGGGGCCGCATGGGCGAAGACGCCAACGGCGACGGTCGCCTCGACCAGGGTCGTCTGCCGACGGGCTTTTATGAGTTCAACACCGGCTACAGCAACAAGCTCGGCCGCACCCTGAACCCCGTGCGCGACTACCGCGTCGAGCGCGACACCAACCAGGACGGCGTCTTCGGCAACGACGGCGGCCGCATGTCGGGGGGCGGCAACTCGATGCTGTTTCACGCCGGCGGTTCAAGCATCACGGGCAGCGCCGGCTGCCAGACCATGTCCCCCGAGGAGTACGGCCGCTTCTGGCGCGACGTGAACAGCGGCGGCACCAACGGCAGCATCGGCTACACGCTCATCGAAGTGGGCTGAGCCCGCTTCGACCGGTCCTGAAAAGCAGAGCGGGTGACGTCGTCGTCACCCGCTCTGTTTTTGCTCTGTGTGGTTCTGCCGGGTTCAGCCGAAGATTTCGTCGAAGAAGGCCTTCATGGCGATGAAGGCGCGCTTGCTGGCCTTCTCGTCGTAGGCGGCGCCCTTGCTGGGATCATTGCCGGCGCCGGGGACGGTGAAGGCGTGCACGGCGCCGGCGTACGACGTCATGGTCCAGTCGATCTTGGCGTCGTTGAGGTCCTTGCTGAAGGCCTCGATGTCCTTCTGGGGAACAAACGGGTCGGCGGCGCCGTGGAGCACCAGAACCTTGCCCTTGATGTTCTTGCTGTCGCCAGCGACGGGGGCGTCGAGGCCGCCGTGGAAGCTGACGATGCCCTTCAGCGGGGCGCCGCTCTTGGCCAGCTCAATGGCGGTGGTGCCGCCAAAGCAGAAGCCGATGGCCGCGATCTTGGCAGTGTCAACATCGGCGCGCTTGCTGACGACGTCGACGGCGGCCTGGGCCCGCTTGCGCAACAGGGCCCGATCACCCTTGAACTTGCCCGCGAGCTCGCCTGCACCCTTTTGGTCCTTGGGGCGAACCCCCTTGCCATAGATGTCGGCGGCGAAGGCGACGTAGCCCATCTGGGCCAATTCCCGGGCCCGCAGTTCGGTGTTGTCGGAAATGCCCATCCAGTCGTGGATGACGACGACGGCGGGGCGCTTGCCCTTGGCAGCGTCGTCCCAGGCCACCACGCCTTCGAGGGCGGTGCCGGCGGCGTCGGTGTAGGCGACCTTCTCGGTCTTGATTCCGGCGGAGAGGGCGAGGGCGATGGCGAGGGCGGAGCTGAGCATGGAGACCTCAAGGGCAAAGGGCAGCGCATCCTAGCAACGGGTCTGTCGCGCGCAGAAACCCCGGCTCGGGACGCTGCCCCCGATGACGGGGGGCGCTATGGTGCTGCCCATGGTGTGTCCCGTTGTGCCCGTCCGGGCTGTTCCCTCCTGGGTGTTGCCCACCCTGGTCGGCGTCGTGGTTTCCGTCGCCAGCGGCTGTCTCGATCCCCTCGCTCTCGGCGCTCCCTGCCGTCTCGCCGGCGAGTGCGGCGACGACCTCGCCTGCGTCCGCGTCGGCGACGAACGGCGCTGCGCGCCCCGGGTGGCCGAAGGCGAAGGTGAGGGAGAAGGTGAGGGCGAAGGCGAGGGAGAAGGCGAGGGCGAGGGAGAAGGCGAGGGCGAGGGCGAGGGCGAGGGCGAAGCCTGCACCCCGTTCAGCCTCGCCCTGCAAAACAACACCAGCGGTCGGGCCCACGTGGCCGTCGACGGCGTCGGTCGGCGGGCCTTTGTGGCCTGGGCCGACTTTCAGGTCACGGGCACCGGGGGCTCGATCCTGGTTCGCAGCATCGACCTCGCCACGGGCCAGCCGGCCGCCACGGCGACGGTGGCCACCGACGGCGCCCGGTTCATCTTCGCCCAGGCCATCGCCTGGTCGTCGGCGACGGAAGAACTGGTGGTGGTCTGGTCACGCAACGGTGCCGATTCCAACGACCCCGCCACCCACTTTGCCCGCGTCTACACCGTCGGTGCCACTGGCGCTCTAGCCCCCGCCGGCCTCGCCCGTCCCATCACCCTCGAGGTGGGCCACACCACGGGCTCGGACATCACGGCCTGGGCCGCCACTGGCGGCTTTGAGATTCTGTTTTCGTTGAGTCGCTTCAGTGGCGGCTCCCTCGGCGCCCATTCCATCCAGGCCGTGAAGCTCGGTCCGGCCACCCAGGGGCCCGCCCGCATCCTCGTCGCCGACGAAGTGCTGAGCGGCATTCCCGTGCTCGACACCACCGACGTCGTCTTCGCCATCCCCCTGGGGAACGACACCTCCTTCGAGATCCATCGGCTGAGCCTCCAGGATGGCATCGATCGCACAACCACGGTCAACGCCGCCATCAACGGCTTTGTTCGGAATGTCGTGGTGCTGCCGTCGCCGTCGGGCGCACGGCTGCTGTTTCGCGACGGACTGTTTGTGGACCGCCTCTGTCCCCAGGCCACCTGCACCGCGCCAGTGACCCTGACGCCTTTCATCTTTCGCACCTACGACAACGACCAATTCTGCCTGGCCCCCACCGGGCCCGGTCGTTCCCACCTCATCACCGTCGACACCACTGGCGATGTCGACACGGGCTTCAGCGTGACCCTCCAGCACGACACCGGCGCCACCTCGGACTTCACCGAGGTCGCTGCCGACAACACCTTCCAGACCTGCTCGGCGGTCAGTGCCCCGGGCATCCTCGTGACCTCCCACACCAATCCCCGACCCGCTACGTCGTTGGTCGATCTCGTCGTCGACGGCGTCTGCGACCCCGCGGTGCAGCCATGATCCACCTGGTCCCCCTGCTGCTGAGCTGCGCCCTGGCCACCGATGTCCCGCCAGCGCAGGCGCCCACCGTCGAGGAAGAGCGGGTCTTTGTCTTCGCCTTCACCGGCGATGGCGTCGAGCCCCGCCTGCTGCGGGTCATGGAGCGGGCCGTGGTGGGGGCCGCCGAAGAGGCCGGCAAGAAGGCCGTCTCCCATCAGGACCTCACGGCCATCCTCGACGTGGAAGCCGGCCGACAAGCCAGCGGCTGCGAGGGGCAGGGGGCCTGCCTGGCCGAGATCGCCGACGGCCTTGGGGCCGCCAAGGTCATCACGGGGGCGGTGTCCCGCCTCGACAGCGGCATCGACATTGCCCTGACCCTCCTCGACAAAAACGGCGTCGACGTCGTCGGCCGGGCCCAGGCCACCGCCGCTGGCAACGCCGACATCGCCACGGCCGCCGGCCTCGCCGGTCGGCGCCTGTTCGGCCTTGAGCCAGCGGCGGGTGCCGCGTCGTCGCCGTCGTCGTCCCTGCGCCCGGTCCTGCTCGGGGTCGGTATCGGGGCCACCGCCCTGGGGCTGGTGGGGCTCGTGGGGCTCGTGCCCCTCGTCGAGGCCAACACCCAGGCCCAAAACGCCAGCGCCGCCGCCGACGCCTTTGCCGAAAGCGGTGCCACCGCCGACTTCAAAGACCTCGGCGCCGCCCACGACGCCCACGAGGAGGCCGCTGCCGCCTGGAACAGCTGGGGGGTCACCAGCGTCGCCGTCGGCGCCGCCGTCGTCGCCACCGGCCTGGTGGTGGTGGTGGTGGGGGCCCTGCAAGACACGGAATGACCGGCTGAGGCCATGGGGCCACGCTGCCCGGTCACGACGCTCCCCACCGCTCCACGACGCTGTATGGTCATGGCATGTCCCGTTCCTTTGATGTCCCCTCCTCGCCGGCCAGCCCCCTCTCGGCGGCGTCCCTGGAGCCCGAGTCGGTGGCATCGGGGGAGGCGGTCCTGACCCGCGTCGACAGCGTTATCGAGGCCGAGCTGCTGCGCGGTCGCCTGGAGTCCGCCGGCGTCCCCGCTCGTCTGACCGACACCCACACCGCGGGCCTTGGCAGCCATCTCACCGCCGTCATCGGCGGCATCCGGGTCATCGTCGCCAAAGACGACCTCGACACCGCCCGCGAGATCCTCGACGCCCCCGGCTTCGCCGACGACCCTGCCGACACCCTCGCGGCCACCGACGATGACGCCGTCGATGCTGCTCGCGGCCTCGGTCGCGCCGACATCGCCGCCCGCTGGGCCCTGTGGTCGGCGCTGTTGTCGGTGCTTGTGCCCATCGGCGCCCACATCGGGTCTCTCGTCATGCTCTGGCGGGCCATCGACATCGAGGAGCCCTTGAGTCCGCGGGGGCGCCGCACCCTGCAGATGGCGGTGGCCGTCGACGTCGTCACCGCTGTGGTGTGGGGAGTGCTCCTCACATGAGCGTCCTGCCCAGCACCCACCAGGGCCTCGACGCCTTCGTCGACGAAGCCCGCCGTCGCCAGGATGCCCTTGTCGAGCAGGTGCGGTCCCTCGCCAGTGACAGCCGGGCCATCAAGACCCGCCTGCAGGCCCTGACCGCGTCGCCATCGTCCCCATCAACGTCATCACCGTCGGCGTCATCATCGTCGTCGTCGATCGGGGTGTTGTCGTCGTTGTCGCGGCGCTTGAAGCGCCGTCGTCAGCCGCCGCGGGAGCACCTTGGTGAGGAGGCCCTGCAGCGTCGCGTCGACGACGCCATCCAGGAGACCAAGCGGGCCTCATGGCTGGCGGATCGCTTCGCGGCGCTGCGCCAGGATCTCGACCTTGAGCTGGTGACCCTGCGCAGCACCACCGTCAGCGCCGAGGACGAGCTCCAGCAGGTGCGCGCACGCATCGTGGCTGCCCGTCTGGTCCTGGGCGACGACGGCTTGGAGCCCCACCTGGCCGACGATGCCACCCGACAACGGGCCAGCGCGGAGCGCCACGAAGGCCTGCTGCTGCAGTTGGTGGAGCGGCTGACCGTGCTGGCGACGGCGGCCCGCGGCGTCATCGACGTCGTCGACACCCTGCATGCCGACGTGGCGGCGTTCGCGGCATCTGCCGCCCGCCACACAGACGCCCTCTCGGTGCGGGCCCGGGCCATTGGCATGGCCGAAGACGCTGCGGCGGTGCTGCGCGAGCTTGAAGGGGCCCTGGCCCGCCTGGGGGGCACCCTCGACGAGGCCGACGCCTTCGCCAGCGCCGTCCATGACCGCATGAGCCAGACCACGGCTGCCGATCCCGCGTTCGCCCAGACCATGGAGACCCTGGTGCAGGGGGCCCTGGCCCGCCGGTCAGCCACCGACGCCCGCGAGCGTGCCGACGGCGCCACCGACCGACCGACGTCGTCACCAACGGCGCCACCGACGGCCGGCAAGCCCGCGATGAAGGCCGATACCGGTGGGCGACGCCCGTGAGTGCGCTGCCCGCCACCGGGCCAGGCAGCTGGCTCCACGTCGCTGCCCGATTGTGCAATGCCGCCCGCGGCAACGATCGCTTTGTCGGCGTGCGTCCCCTGGGGCGGCTGATGTCGGCGTGGGCGTCGTCGTCGACCATCGCCCCGCTGACGACGACGGTGCCGAGCCTCGACGTCCAGACGGGACTGCCCCGGCACTCGGTGTGGACCGACCTCATGAGCGAGCACAGCATCGGCACAAGCCTCGGTCCGGCCACAGCGCCGCCCCCGGCGCCCCTGGTCGACGTCGACGCCGCCCACAGGGACGACGCCCGCACCCGCCTGCATCGCCGCGAAGCCGCCGCCCGCCTCCTCGCCGGGGCCCCACCCCTGGCCCTGGTGGAGGGGCGCGTCGACGTCCGCCGCGTCGACGACGACGCTGTCACCCTGGCCCTGTGTCTCGACCGGGTGGCCTCGGGATTGCTTGTGCGGTTGAGCGCCGACGTGGTGCTGCCCCTGCGCAACACGGCCCGGGGGCACAGCGGCATCGTCGTCGACGACGACCGCGCCCGCGCCGCCGCACCGCTCCTCGAATTGTTGGGGCGCTCCGTGCAGTTGCCGGCGCCGGCCATCGCCGTGCACCTGGCGGCCCTCGCTGATTTGCGCCTGCTGCGCCTGAGCCGCGGCGTCGTCGGACCCATGAGCGTGCACGGGCAGGGCGCCGCCCTGGCGATGTACGCCGGCGACGACGGCGCCCTGCTGGCCCTGTCCTTCGAAGAACTGTCGGTCCCCGACGATGGTCAGACCACCATCGTCGACAACGACGTCTTCGCCACCGACGACCTGCAGCCCCTGATGGGGGCCCTGCCGGCAAGCCTCGTCCACCTGCGGGCCTTTCGGGACGCCCGGGTGGTGGCGACAGCGCCAGCCGCGGCCCGGGTGCGCGACGCCGCTCGTCGCCGCGGCCGGCAGACCGTCATCGCCGAGGTCTGACGGCCGACAGGAGTTGGGTCACCGCCACCGACTTCGCCCCTGTCGGTGATTTGTCTACATGTTCAAGGCTGGCGCGGCGGGGACGCGACAAGTGTCTGATTTCAATGCACTTTCGCCCATGGTCATCCCGTTGGTCCATGATGCACCGGTGACCAGACGCCCCATCCTGACCACCGTGCTGCCGCTCTGCCTGCAGTGCCTGGCGTGCCTGGCGTGCCTGATGCCCGGCGCCTGCTTCGACCCGGCGATCCCCGCCGATGCCGCGATCGCCTGTCGCAGCGACGACGACTGCCGTGACCCCCTCCGCTGCCTGGCCGAACGCTGCCGTCGCGCTCCCGCCACAGCCCCTGCCATCGACCGCATCGTGCTGGATGAAGACGGCCTGGGTCGCGTCGTCGTCAGCGAGGCCCTGAACCTGGTGCGACCACCCGCCAACGGCGCCGTTGCCATCTTCGCCGACGCCATCGAATACCGCCCGGCGGCGGACTTTGCCGGCCCGGACGCCTTCGACGTCAGCGGCGACGACAGCATCGTCACGACCGTCAACGTCGAGGTGCGGCCCGTCAACGATGCCCCCACCGTCACCTTGCTGGTCGAGCGCGCCGGCCTGCTGGGCGACGTCGCCCCCGGGCCCCTGCTGGTGGCTGAAGATGGCATTGGCGCCTTCGTCGTCAGCGCCGTCGACGTCGAGGAGGGGCGCCTGCCGCCCGCGAGCTACACCGTCACCCTCATCAACACCGATTCGCCCGGCGGCCCGTCGCCGTGTCCGTTCACCCTGGCCCGCACCATCGAGCACGCCTTCGTCGTCCAGGCCCGCACGGACTGCGAGGTCGCCAGCGGCGAGCTGACGGTGTCGGTCGTCGACGGCGCCGGCGCCACGGTGGTCGCCCGGGTCGACGTCGTCATCGAGCCTGGCAACGACACGCCCCGCGGACAGGGCGGCACCTATGCCTGTCAGGACGGCAGTGAGCCCCAGCCAGGCTGCCGCGGCCCGGTCCTGGTGACCGCCAGCGCCACCGACGTCGATGACGACGACACTGCGCTGTGCATCCGGTGGGCCTTCGAAGGGGACCAGGCTCCCTGTCGCCCCCTGGACGAGGCTGTCGCCTTCAGCGCCCCGGCGGGAGAGGTTGGTGCCTTCTCCGTTGACTACCGTGTCTGCGACGACGACGGCGCGTGCGCAGCCTCCGCCGTCGCCGTCATCGTTGCCGCCGGTGAGCGCGACTGCGCCGCCATCTTGGCCCGGGACCCGGGAGCCAGCGACGGCGTGTTCACCATCGACCCCGAACTCGACGGCAGCGCCATCGAGGTCTTCTGCGACATGAGCACCGCGGGAGGGGGCTGGACCCTCGTGCTCAAAGTCGACGGCACCCAGCCCACCTTCACCTACGCCGCGTCCCTGTGGAGCAGCCCCACGCTGTTGAATGCGGCGTCGGTCACCCCCCTGCGCGAAGAGGCCAAGCTGGCGTCATTCACGTCGGTGCCCGTCGACGAAGTGCTGGTGCGCTTCGCCCGGGCTCCCCTGGGCTACGATGGCGCCAGCATCGTCGTCGAGGGCCGCCGCACCATCGACGGCGAGGTCAGCCGTCCCCTGCAGGCGTCTTCCCTGCAGAGCTTGTTGACCCGTGCCATCCCCATCGGCGAGAAGGCGGCCCTGCTGCTGACCACCGATCTGCCGATGTGGCGTACGGCCTTGCCCGCCGTCGGGATGGAGTGCGGGTGTCGTCGCCTGGTGGTGAACTTCTCGGGCGGCGGCTCCTTCGAGGGCCTGCGCTTTGGCTTCATCACCGATGACAGCAACATCAACGGCAGCGACGGCGACGGCGTCTGCGGTGGCCCCGATGCCTTCGTCGGCGTCGGTGGCGACCGCTGCTTCGGCAACAACCGCTGCAGCGCCGGCAACAACAACGCCCGAAACGGCGCCCGCGACAGCTGCGGCCTGGGCACCAACGACACCTGGAATCCGTCCTTTGCCTGGATGCTCGTGCGCCGCAGCGACTTCACGGACCTGCCGCCCATCAATGCCTGCGCCGACGCCACCGTCGCTGGCCGCTGGCGCCTGGTCGCCGGCACTGCCGTGGAGTGCAGCCTGCTCGCGCCGTAAGACCGGGACGATAGCGCGTCGGCGGAACAGAGGGCGCCACGCAGCACCGCGGGTCGCGCCCCAGTCGGGTGCGATACTCACCCTGACGCATCGACAAGTATTTGAATACGAATGACTATTTTTGGGTCGGCCACCCGCTGGGCTCGTGCGTTGTACGCAATGTCTTCGCATCCTGCGTACAACATGGCAGCATCGCCGTATGCGACCGCTGCTGTTGTCTGGCACCGCCCGTGCGCTCTACGCCGAGCTGCAGGAGCAGGCGCTCATCGTGGCGGCAACAGCGCCCATTGGCTCGCCACCGGGTGCGGTGGTGCAGAAACACAACCGCGGCCGGGACTATCTGTACTTCCAGGTTCGCGACCTCGACGGCCGCACCCGTCAGCACTACCTCGGGCCGAAGGACGACGACGCCACTGCCGGTCTCGTCGCCCAACTCCAGGGGCAACGGCCAGAGCGCGACGCTGGCGCCGACAGACTCAACAGCCTGCGAGCCGCGTTTGTCGCCTCGGGTGGTGCGGCCCTGCCCCAGGCGCCATTCCGGGTCATCCAGGCCTTCGCCGTCGCCGGGGTGCTGCTGCCCGGATCGGCCGGCGTTCTCGTCGGGACCCACGCCTTTCATTGCCTCGGCAACCTCCTCGGCGTGCGCTGGCCCCGGGCACTCCATACCCAGGACATCGACGTTGCTGCTGAGCATGACCGCCACATCGAGGTGGCGGTGGAGCGACCATTCCTGCCGGCCCCAGATGTCCTCGAGCGGCTGGCGATGGGCTTCGTTCCCGTGCCGACCCTCGATCCCCGCTCACCGTCGACGTCGTACATGGTGCGCGGCGCCGAGTTGCGGGTCGACCTCCTCACGCCGCTGCTGGGGAAGCCTTCGGGCCCCATCTTCGTCCCGGCGTTTGGCGCGCCGGCGAGCCCCGTCCGGCATCTCGATTTCCTGCTCGCGGAACTCATCCCGGGCCTCGCCATCGGCCCGCGTGGACTGGCCGTGGTGCAGCTGCCCGACCCGGCGCGCTTTGCACTGCACAAGCTCATGGTCTCGACGCTGCGACCCGCCGTGTTCGCGACAAAGGCCGACAAGGACCGCACCCAGGCCCTGCTGGTGCTCGCTGCCCTCGTCGATGCCGCCCCCGACGACATCACCCGCGCCTGGGCCGATCTCATCCACCGGGGCACGGGGTGGACGTCGAAGGTGACGCGGGCACTGGAGCGGTCCCGCAGGGACGACGCGGCCCTGGTCGATGAGATCCTGGTCCTGTGTTCGGCGACGCCTTGAAACCGGGGCCGTGAAGACGTTGAACGAGGACTGATCGCGCGCAGATGTGTGCGCCATCACAGGCGTCACAGAATGGAACGGTCGGGACCGCCGTCCAGCACCTGTTCCCCACACCGTGCTGCTCGCGGGCGCACCGGAGTCCTTCATGCATCGTCTGCTGGCCGCGCCGCGTTTGGCGTTGGGTGTCGTCGTGTTGTCTTCGCTGCTCGGCGTGGCGGGTTGCAGCCACCAGGGTTCCCAGGGGGCCACCGTCGCCCTCGATCCCGACAAGGACGACGGCCTTGGCGGCACCGGCATTGAGTCCGGCGATGTTCGCGCCGCCGCCGACCAGATCGCCCGCGCCCTGCGCAAGGACCTGCGCCAGCCCTCGCGGGTCGCGGTGCTCCCCGTGCAGAACCACACCCGCTTCCGCATCGATCCGTCGCTGGTCCACGACCACCTCGTCCACGACCTCACTCAGCAGAGCCGCGGCCGCTTCGGCATCGTCCAGGTGCGAGGTTCGTCACCACCGGCGACGGCCCAGGCCCTCCTGCGCACCGAGCTGCGTTCGCTGACCAAGGACAACGGCGCCGCCACCTCGGACTACGTCACCTACTTCTTCGCCCTCGAAGACCCCAGCGACGGCAGCGTGCTGTGGACGGGCATGTACGAGACCAAGCGCCTGTCCTCCGTCGACGTCGTCTACCGCTGAACGCCTGCCAGACCTGCCTGCCCCCCACGTGTGAGCACCCCCATGATCCGCGCCATCTTCTGCCTCGACAACCTCCTCGCCGCCGCCTGCACCGGCGTCCTCGTCGGCACCGCCGTCCTCGGCAGCGGCTGCGCCGTCACCAAGGAGGCCCGCCTCGGCGCCGAAGAGGCCGTGCAGCCCCGCCTGGTGGAGCGCATCACCAACGAAGTCGGCGGCCCCGTCGAACTGCGCTGCGGCATCGGCGAACTGTGCGCCGAGGTCAAAGTCATCCACGTCCAGCGCGACGTCGACGGCGGCGTCGAAGTCACGCTCATGAACCGCACCGGCGAGGCCCTCGCGGTGCAGGTGTCCCTCGAGGGTCGCGACGGCCAGCAGCGCCGCACGGACCGCACGGGCTTCCACGACGTCATCCTGGCGCCCCGCGGCGAAGAGGTCCTCGACCTCACCACCACCGCCGCCACCGAAGACACCCTCATCGTCCACCTGCGTCCCCGCGCCTGAGAGCTGCCACCCATGCTCGCCCTTGTCACCCTTGGCGCGGTTCTGTCTCTGTCGTCGTCGTCGTCGTCGTCTTCGTCGTCGTCGTCGTCGTCGTCACGGTTGTCGGATGACCCCGTGCTGCGCGATGTCGAGCAGGCCTTCGCGATCTTGCGCGCGGACCGTCCCGGGGCTGCCGGCCGGGCCCGCGCCCACCTGACCCGCGTCGCCACAGCCCTCGACGACCTCGATCCAGCCCGTTCCGACGTGGCTCGCGTCGTCGCTGGCGATGGCGCGGCGCCCTGGCGGGGCCTGCCCCATGAACGGGTGCTGGCCCTGCTGACCCTGGCCGCCCTCGACGTCGACGCCGGCCGCTGCGACCTGGCCCTGCCCACCTTGAAGAACGCCGAGCACCACCAGGCCCGCGCCGCCCTGGCCGACGGCGTTGGTGCCGCCGCCGCCAACACCGACCTCGTGCTCGCCGACGTGCTGCGGCTGCGCTGTGCCCACCACGACGGTGCCGCCGCCGCCATCGATGCCGACGACGCCGCGATCATGAACGCCGTCGTGGCCCGTCCCGACGGGGCCCGCCTTGCCAGTGCGGCGGTGGGAAAAACCCTCGATCTCGTGTTTCGCGGGCACACCCCCACCATTGAGGCCGTCGGGGCCCACGGCGAGCAGGCCGTGCTGCGCCACCACGACGGCGACGCCGTCGCCTTCGTCATCCGCCTGGGGGCTTCTTCTCGGCGCGGCCGCGTCTTGGCTGAGCCAAAGAATGCGGCCATCGTCTGGGACGCCAAGACCCAGGCCCGGGGGCCCGGTCCGTCGTCGTCGAGCCGCCGTCAGGACAAGGCCCGCAACAAGCAGGCCCTGAGCAACCAGTCGACCACGTGGGCCTCCCAGGGGAGCCAGGCGGCCGTCGGCGCGCGCACGTCACGGGACCTGCTCGGTGCCGCCCTGTTGTTGTCGGCCTCGGCGGGGGCCGCCGTCAGCAACGCCGCCGTCAACGCCGCCGTCGACACCCGGGTGCCGGCGTCGATGCCCGCCCGCATCTCGGTGGCGGTGGGACCCTGAGGGTTCTGGGTTTGCGAAATAGTGACCACCTGGTCTTGATTGTCGACGACCGGACTGACACAACGAGGCCATGGGTCCTTTTGACGTCGCCATCGTCGGAGCCGGTTCTGCCGGTGCCGCCACAGCCCGCCAGCTTGCTCGTCGGGGGCTGCGGGTCTTTGTTGGCGACAAGCGGCCCCGGCAGGACGCTGGTGCCCGCTGGGTCAACGCCGTGCCGGACTGGATGTTCGCCCGCGCCGACGTGGCAGCTCCCGAGGGGGCCGAGCGTCGTTCCCATGGCGAGCGCTACGTGTTGGCCAGCGCCACCGGGACGACCCGGGTCGAGGTCCCCCGCTGCCCGACGACGTTTCTCGACATGCGCCTGCTCATCGCCCGTCTGCAGGATGACGCGATCGCCGCTGGCGCGGTCATCGAAGGCGGATTGGCCGTCGACGCCGTCGACGTGGTGGGCCGCGATCAGCGCCTGCACCTGAGCGGGCAGGGGCGCCAGCTCACCGTGCGGGCCCGCCTCGTCGTCGACGCCACCGGCATGCGCGGGGCCGTGCGGTCCCTGGTGCCGGCGTTGTCGCGGCGCTGCCCGCCGGTGCAGGACCGGGACATCTGTCTGGCGGCCCAGGAGGTCCGCACCATCGCCGACGTCGAGGGGGCGCGCCGTTTCCTGGACGACAACCGCCTCAACGACCGCGACGCCTTCGGGGTGGTCGGCCTCGCCGGCGGCTTTTCGACCCGGCTGGTGATTGTCGATTTGGCCCGTGGCGAGGTTGATCTGCTGTGCGGGGCCATCGCCGGTGGCCGCTTCCCGTCGGGGGCCCGGCTGCTGCAGGACTTCGTGGCGGCCGAGCCCTGGATTGGCGAGCGCCTCTTCGGCGGCGCCGGCGCCATTCCCCTGCGCAGGCCGTGGGACACCCTGGGCACCGCCGGCGTGGCCCTGGTGGGCGACGCGGCGTCCATGGTCTTCCCCGCCCACGGCAGCGGCGTCGGGGCTGGTCTCATCGCGGCCCGCTTGCTCGGGGACGCCGTGGCGGCGGGGACGGACCCCGGCTCCCCAGCGGTCATCCGTCGCTACAGCCAGTCGTTTCACCAGGAGCTTGGCTCCCTGTGTGTGGCCTACGACGCCTTTCGGCGCGCCACCCAGGATCTGAGCGCCGACGAACTCACGGCGCTGATGGCCGCTGGCTTCCTCAATGAGCACACCACGGGGGACGCCCTGGCCCAGGTCATGCCGGGCTTCGCCCTGCAGCGCAGCCTGGCCCTGGGTCGTGCCGCCCTCCGGGCTCCGCGCCTGGCGAAGACGATGGCGCCCACGGTGGGCCGGATGCTGTTGGCCCACGCCGTCGCCAGCCGCTTTCCCGCCAGCGCCCGGCTGGCCCCGTGGGTGGGGCGCGGCCTGGATCGACTCGTCGGCGGCTGAATCAAGCGCTTCGCGCTTGATGTTCATGCCAGTCAACCGCTGGCGCGGTTGATCAAGCGCTTCGCGCTTGATGTTCATGCCAGTCAACCGCTGGCGCGGTTGATCAGGCGCGACGGCGACGGCGCCAGGCGGCGAGGGCAGCCAGGCCGGCGAGGCCAGCGGCACCGCTGACGTCGACGCCGGCGTTGCAGCCCAGGAACGCCAGGGGGCTTTCGGCCGGGGGGTCTTCGGCGTCGTCGCGGCGAACGCGCTCGCGGCGGCAGGTGCCGTCGTCGCAGGTTTCGTCGTTGGCGCAGTCGCTGTCGCGGGCGCATTCAGCCTCGCCCTCGCCCTCGCCCTCGCCTTCGCCGCCGATGACGGCGCAGCCGATCTGGCCGCTGGCATCAATGGGGCCACAGCGACGGCCAAGCTGGCTGCAATCGGCGGTGTTCACCACCTGGGCGCTCGCGCAGATGGTGGCGGTGTTGCCCACGCACTGGCCAAGCCCCAGGGGCCCGCAGTCGGGGTTCCCCGTGGTGCAGAAGGGGGACCCTTCGTCGACGCACACCTGACCGAGGTTGGCGCAGTCCTGCTGCCCGCTGACGGTGCCGGCGTCGCAGGAAAACGCGATGGACCCCTGGCAGGCGCCGTCGCCGTCGGTGCCGCAGCGGGGGTCGAAGTTCTCGGCGCAGCGGGGGCCTTCGGCGGCGCCGTCGTCGATGCAGTCGAGGCCGAACGACGCGCAATCGACGACGCCAGGCGACGTCAGAAACGCATTGCCGCCGGAAAAGCCCACGCAGATGACCAGTTGGTTGTTGAGGCAGGTGGCGCTCGACGCCGAGCAGCGCAGGTTGTTGGGCGAGGCCACGCAGGTCTCACCGGCGTCGCTCAACAAGCAGGCGTCGCCCGCCACGCACGGGGTCTGCATGATGAGGTTGTCGTTGGCGGTGTCGTCGTCAAAGACGGGGCCGAGGCCCACGCAGTCGTCGCCGCGGCTGCCGACGCAGCGGATGGCGCCTGAGCAGCTGGACCCCGTGCACGGCGTGGGTGCGCAGACGGTGCCGGCGGCAGCGCCGCTGCAGTCAAAGGTCTCGTAGACACTCGTGTTGGGGTTGCAGAACAACACGAGTTCCCCCGAGCACGTGTCAGGGTCGCCAGTGACGCAGGCATCGCCAGCCGTTTGGGCAAGGACGGGCGTCGACGGCAGCAGGGCCAGGGCCATCAAGGCGGTCTGAGCGAGCAAAGTGGGAAAGCGCATCCGCCGAGTGTGCCAGCCCCACCGGCTGCCGCAACAGCTGGCGGGGACAGACGGGGTGTTCGCCCCGTGCACCCGTCACGGTTCACTCGAAGCTGGCGTGCTCCAGCGTGACCTCGAAGGTGCCGCTGATGGTCTTGCCGTTGTCGAAGGTGGCCCCCCAGGCGCCGGTGGTGTCGTCGCCGTCGTCGACGCCGCCCGCCGTGAAGGTCACGTCGGCCCGTTCGACGCCGGGGAAGGGGTCGTTCTTGGCCGTGATGCGCTCGACCCGGCCTTCGAGGGGCAGCAGGTCGATGGCGCTGTCGATGACGATGCCGCCGGCGGGCACGTCAAACACCACCTTGGCCACGATGTCCTGGGCACCGCCCTCGAGGGCTTTTTCGTAGCGCAGCTCGTAGGCCTCCTGGTCGGTGGACAGGCGCAAGCGCACGGTGTCAAACGCCAGATCGTGGGAATCGGTGATGGAGCCCGTCAGGCTGTTGGGCTCTTCACAGCCCATGGTGGCCAACAACACCGACGCAAACGCGCAAACAATGGGGAAGCGGGACATCAGCGGACCTCGACGCGGTGAACGATGAGCTGGTTCTTGGAACTGTTCAGATGCACGACCACAACCTCGCGGGCCCCCGAGCGGGCCACGTCGGTGCCGATGCCCTCGGCGTCTTCGGCATCGCCGCCGACGTCGAAGCGGGTGAAGCGACCGTTGCTGTCTTGCTTGGCCAGGCGGACGCCGTCTTCGGCGGCGGCGCAGGTGTCCTGGTTGGTGTCGCTGCGACAATGGCCGTAGGCGAGCACCAGGGTGCCGTCGTCGAGAAACACGATGCCGGGGTCGCGACCCGTGCGACCGAGCTGCTCCACGGGTGAGGGCTGCCAGGTCAGCCCGCTGTCGGCGGAGCGGAACAACAAGAGCTGCTCGTCGCCCCGTTCATGGACTGCCACAAACAAGCCTTGACCGGGGAAGGCCCCGGTGGCCACCCGCGACGCCGTCGCCGTGCGGCGCATGATCTGGCTTGAGCGCAGCGTGCCATCGGGCAGGCGGACCTCGGCGTAGATGCCGTCCTCGACGACAAAGGAGCGGTTGTCGGCGTCGACAAACTGGTTGTTGCCGATGACGGCATGGCCCATGACGACGGTGCCGTCGTCGGCGACGGTGGCGCTGGCGAAGTAGCCGCCACCGCTTTCCATGTTGATGGATTCCAGGCTCGTGCTCTGCACAGTGCCGGTGGCCAGTTCGAGGTCTGACGAGAAGATGTCAGTGTCGGCAAAGCCGAAGTGGGTGTCGAGGTAGGCGATGGCGACATCGCCGCTGCTGTTGATCGAGATGCCAGGGTAGAGGCCAACCACCTCGCCACGGGCGCAATAGGGGTCACCGCCGGCGCTGCCCCGACAGGCCGTGCCGGTGTCGGCGGTGGTGGCCACCGCCCGAAGGGTGAAGGTGTCGCCGTCTTCCACCGCCATCATGAGGTCGCTGGCGCCGCAGAAGGTGCGGGTGACCTCGCCGCCCATATAGGCGACGACGATGTCGCCTTCGGGGGTGACGTCGAGGTCGACGGCGTTTTCCTTGGTGTTGGGGACGTTGTCGTCGACGGTTCTCGTTCGCAACGAACCGTCTGGCTGCTCGTCGGCCAGCATGAGCCGGTAGACGTCGCCCTCGATGGTGCCGCCGCTGAAGAGGTCGCAGGTGACGGTCTGGGCGGTGGCCTCAAACCAGGCCACCGCAAAGCGTCCGTCGGGGCGGGCGGTGACCGCAAAGCCTGGCACCACCAGGGGGACGGCGCCGTCAATGGTGCGGGTCTCGACGAGCCGGAAGGCATCGGTTTCGCCCTCACCTTCTCCTTCCCCCTCTCCTTCGCCTTCGCCGCCATCGATGGCGGGACCGTCGTCGCAGCCAACGGCCGCCAGGCACGACAGGGACAGCGTGAGGGAGGTGACAGAGGGCAGGGGGCGCCAGAGCGCTCGGAAGGGACGCTGGGAGTGCATGGACAAGACGTAGCATGCGGCGTTCCCTGCGCTCGCTTCCGGTCCACCTGGCTTCAGCTGCCGCCAGCCAGCGCCAGTCGGCCTGATCGGAGGCTCACCGGGAGCCGACGTTCTGATGATTCTTCGGCTGGCGCCGAAGAAGTTTCTGATGATTCTTCAGCTGGCGCCGAAGAACTTGGGGAGCACACTCCCCATTTTCCTGGGGAGTCCAGACCCCAGGCTTCCGGACCGCCAAAAGTGGGGAGCCTGGACCCCACTCCCGCGATCAGCCAGCGCGCCGGGAATCGGCATTGCCACGCGATCACGGACCCCTGGATCTGCACTGTCTCGCCTTCGGACGCCGCCCAACGAAGCTGGCAAGGTTCTCGCATCACTGCTTGCGAAGACGGAGGAACCCAATCATGCGCGCTTTCACGCTCACTCTCTCGACGCTGGCCCTGGCTGCCGCCCCGCTCCTGGCCCAGGATGCACCACCCTCGGGTGAGTGCACTGGCAACTCCGGTGACCCCGCTTGCGGTGCCCCGGAACAAACCGGTGGTGGCGGCTGCGGCTGCGGCGGCGGCTCCATCCTGATCGCCTTCACGGACCAGGGCGACTCCTACCAGTACGCCGACGACTTCGACGACGACGGTGTCGAAGACGCCCAGGACAACTGCCCCTTCAATTTCAACCCCGACCAGGTTGACGGTGACGCCGACGGCTTCGGCGACGCCTGCGACTTCTGCGTCACAACCGCTGCTCCCCAGGAAGGTGGCGTGGCCATTCAGCGCGACACCGACGCCGACGGCATCGGTGACGAGTGCGATGACGACGCCGACAATGACGGCGCCGCCAACGGCTCCGACAACTGCCCCCTCGTCATCAACCCCGGCCAGTCAGACACCGACGGCGACGGCGACGGCGATGCCTGCGACACCGACGACGACGGCGACGGCTGCCTCGACGGCAACGACAACTGCCCCCTGGTTGGCGCGGTGGACTGTGCCGACTCCGGCGCCGTGGTCCCCAACGAGTGCTTCGCCGACCAGGACGCCGACGGCATCACCGACGACAAGGACAACTGCATCGCGGCGCCCAACGCCGACCAGGGTGACACCGACGGCGACGGCATCGGCGACGCCTGCGACCAGGACCTCGACAACGACACCATCGACAACCGCGTCGACAACTGCGTGCGGGTTCCCAACGTCGACCAGGCCAACGAAGACCGTGACAGCCTCGGCGACGCCTGCGACAACAAGCTCTGCTACGTCGTCGACGGTGACGAGACCAACTGCCTGGACCCCGTCGCCCCCTTCGCCGTCCGCGCCAGCCTGTCTGAGCAGCGCCTGGAAGGTGTCGAGACCGGCAGCGACGTCCTGCTGCACATCTTCGCCAACCGCGAGAACAAGGCCATCCGCTACACCTGGACCGTGGTCGAGCAGCCTGCTGGCGGCAACGCCTCCATCAGCCAGCCCAAGGGCGGCGTGTCCTTCAGCAACGGCATCCAGTACGTCTACGAGAACGACCGCCGCGCCCTCTTCAACGCCAAGGTCCCCGGCAGCTACACGGTTGAACTGCTGGCCGAGCTCGCCTTCGACGACGAAGAAGGCTACGACGTGACCTCTTCCAAGAGCCGGGTGGTCATTGATGTGGGCGGCGCTGTCCTGGCTGGCGGTTGCTCCCAGACCAGCGGCAGCACCTGGTTCGCCGCCGGCCTCATGGGTCTCGCCCTCGGGCTCCGCCGCCGTCGCCGCTGAGTGCTGACCTCCGCATGAACGAGTGAGCAGACGGGGCCATCGGTGACGACGGCCCCGTCTTTTTTCGTCTCGCGGCGACCTTGGGAGAACCCGCTTGCAACACGGCCGGAAAACGACCGGACCGCGGCCGGAAATTGTTCACAGATTTGTCCCAGCCCATCGTCGAGCGGCACCGGAAACTGGTACACTCGCCAAGGAGCACACGATGCACCGACGTATTGCGGGTCGATGGATGTTGATGAGGTTGGCTGCCCTGGCTGCACTGGCTGCACTGGCTGCACTGGTGGCCAGCTGTACCGACCGGCAGTTGGTGCCGGTGGAGCTTGAGGAGCCGACCGTGGTCGACGACCTCGTCGACATCGAGGCCTCCTTCTGCACGAGGCCCGTGCAGGACGTCACCTTCCCGGTGAAGCTGTTGCTGGTGCTCGATACCTCGGGCTCCTTGCAGTTCACCGATCAGGCCGGCCTGCGTCGGGTGGCGGTCCGTCAGCTGATGAGCAGCCTGGCGACGCAAAACGACCTGCTCGTGACGACGATTGGCTTTGGCAGCAACGTCAACACCGATCCGCCGGTGGCGCCGGGGACCCCGCTGTATGTGCCCGCCAGCCAATGGGTCGAGCCACCCTTCGTGGGGCTGGCCGACGTGCAGACGAACTACCACGGCGCCATGGCCGCGGTGAAAAGCCACCTGTTGAACGACCTGCTGACGAGCGACCCCGCCGAGATCAGCCGGACCAAGTACATCATCATCTTCTTCTCCGACGGCTCGCCGTCCCCCAAATGCTGCATCTCGGTCGACGAAACCGTCGGCGACCTCGGCGAGCTGGCCTACGGCTGTGCCCCCGAGCCCTTCGAGGTGGCTGAGCCCGGCTTGAGCTACTGCGAGGGTGAGCCCGAGCAGACCTTGTGCAACGCCGAGGACTTCCTGGAGCGCTTCCGCGATCGCAGCACCGGCGAAGCGGCCCCCGATTACGGCGACGGCGTGCTGACGGCCCTCAACGAACTCGAGCCCAACGACAACTACAACCGCAGCTACCAGATTGAGGACCTCGTCACCGACGTGATGGACCTCGGCCAGGAGTTCGGCGTCGGCGAAATGCGCATGCACACAGCCCTGCTGTTTGACTCGACGCTGCCCGACGACGTCAAAGAGATCTTTCGGCTCAATCGGTGCCGCAGCGAGCGGCTGCTCCAGCGAATGGCTGAACTTGGCAACGGCATCTACCGCGACTTCGAAAGCGGCGAGGACATCGACTTCCTGTCGTTCAACTTCACGTCCCTCAAGCAGTCCTTCACTCTGTTGCGGGCCTACGCCCAAAACACCTCGGCGCTGCCCCCTGCCATCGCCGGCAACGTTGCCCGTGAGGTGCAGGTCCTCGATTTCCGTCCCGACACCGATGGTGACGGCCTCGACGACAGCCAGGAGCTGGAGCTTGGCACCGACGTCGCCGTCAAGGACAGCGACAAACTGCTGGTGCAGCCATCGGTGACCCAAACTCCCGAGCCCATCCTCGATCCCACCGCCTGGGGCGACGGCTGGTCTGATCTGTTTGAGGCCCGCCGGCTGACGGTGGGCTTTGATCCCCGCTTCCAGAGCCTGCCTGTCGACGATTGCCCGGACTTCGACATCACCGGCGTCGACCAACAAGACCTGGATGCTGACGGCCTCAACGGCTGTGAAGAAAATCTGCTCGGCACCGATCCCAAGCGGGCGGACACTGACGGCGACGGCTTCGTCGACGGTCTCGAGTTCCGCTTCGGGACCAATGCCCTGTTGGCCGAGGGCAACCGCGACGACGACTTCGACGGCGTCCCCAACGGCGACGAACTCCAACGGGGCACAAACCCCGAGCTGCCCGACCTCGCCCTGAAAGAGCGGGCCGGGGTTCGCTACGAACTGAAGAACATCGGCAACACCACCGATGGCCGCACCTGCTACGAGGCCGTCGCCCGCGGCGTGCACCTGGCGTCGACGTCGCCCCGCTTTCTGGGTGGGCGTTCGGGCTACAACGATGTGCTGTTCTGGTTGGCCGAGGCGCCGTCGGACGCGGCGTCGCGGGTCGAAATGCGGGTGGCCTGTCATCGGGCCCAATACCTGGCGCCGTCGCTGAAGAACCCGGCCAACGGCAAAATCACCTTTACCGAAGCTGACTTCATCGACCTCGCCAACCCTGTCGACTTGCAGCGCGTCCTCGACGGCGAAGACGTGTGCAAGGGTTTGGCGGTCCAATGAGCCTGCAGCGCATCATCGCCGTCGCCGCCGTCGCCGCCTGTGGCGCCATGGTCTGCATGGCAGCCTGCACCAATGCCGGCCTCGAGCCGATTCCGCCGCCGGAAGAGGGGCGGGCCGACAACAAGCTCACCGTCGAGGGTCGCTTCTGCACCACCGACCCCGACGACCTGGCGTTTCCGGTCAAGTTGCTCTTTGTCGTCGACGAGTCGGCGTCGATGGACGCCACCGACCCCGACGGCACCCGGACCGACGCGCTCGTGGACGTCGTGAACGCGGTCTTTGACGTTCCCGGCGTCGAGATTGGCATCATCGGTTTCGGCCTCGGGGTGACCCCCCACACCGAGAAGTGCGACGACTACGGCAACACGGGTCCCGACGGCATCGCCGGCACCGCCGACGACGTCGCTCGGGTGAATTGCCGGCCTGGCTTCGCGCCCCCCGCCGAGGCATTGCTTGGGGCCCTCGAGACCGGCGAGGCGGCCGGCACCACCGACTTCCTGGGCACCCTCAACAGCGTCATCGCCTTCCTGGCCGACGACATGGGCCAGAGCGATCCCCTGGCGCTGCAAAATGCCCGCTACGCCATCATCTTCTTGTCCGACGGCTTGCCCGACGCCGACGGCAGCTTCGACCCCATTGGCACCTGCCGCGACGCTGCCGATTGGGAGCGGGCGGGCAAGACCATCGACAACGCTGGCGTCGTCAGCGCCGTCGGCGACCTGCTGGAGCAGATTGAAGAACTGGCCCGCCAATACGATGTGCGGGAATTGACCTTCAATGCCGCGTTCGCGGCGGCTCCCCAGACGCAAGCCCCCATCAAGGCCTGTGGCTCGACGTTCATGCGCGCCATGGCCAAGCAGGGCAAAGGCGTCTTTCGCGACTTCTCGTCGGGGGAGGCCATCAACTTCCTGTTCATCGACTTCACGAGCTTCAAGCGCATCTTCGCCATGAAGAGCTTCCTCGCCGCCAACCTGAGTGCTGCGCCCTTCTCACTGGCCATCGGTGTCGATCCCAAGGTGCAATCCGACGATCCCACCCTCGCCAAGGGGATCATCGACAGCGACGCCGACGGCCTGCCCGATGAACAAGAAAAGCTCATCGGCACCGACCCCCAACAACAGGACACCGACGGCGACGGCTTCAGTGATTTGCTCGAGCATCGTCTGACCATCTCGGGCCTCGATCCCCTCGACCCCACCGACGCCGACTGCGGCGCCGACATCGACAAGGGGGACTTCGACGGCGACGGCCTGCGTGATTGCGAGGAGCGCTTCTTCGGCACCAACGTCCGCGCCTACGACACCGACAACGACGGCTTCGGCGATGGCGTCGAGGTGATGTTCGGGCTGAACCCGGCCATCGACGACACCCTGTTCGACGTCGACTTCGATGGCGTCCGCAACAGCAACGAGCTGCGGGCCCACAGTCGGGTCGACAACGACGACGTTATCGCGTTGTCCGAGCACGCCTATCGCTACCGCATCATCGAGGATGGCCTCGAGGGCAGCTCCATCTGCTACACCTTCACCGTCGACAACATCGCCCTGGCGACGACGACAGGGTCCCGCGACACCGACAACGCAGCCTCGGCCCGGGGCTTGTTGGGGGGGGCCATGCTGGCGAATGAGAACCGCATCCTGTTCGAGGTCACCGAAGAGCCCTTCGACGCCCCCGGCGAGCCCGGCGTGGCCCGCATCGCGTGCGCCCGGGCACGGTTCAATGCCGGCGAGCAGCTGCGGGACCCCGCCAACGGCACCATGACGTTGCCCCCTGAGGCCTTCGTGCCGGCCAACGAGTTCAACCCTGAAACCCATTGCATTGACCCTTGAGGCCGTTCCCGCGGCGTGACCGGAGTACGTATGTGGCGACGTGATGCATTCAACGCGGCGATGACGATGGTGGCGGCGACGGCGCTGGCGACGATGACCGCCTGCCCGCCACCCGAGGTCGAACCACCACCGCCGCCGCCGCCGGACGACGAATGTGAACTCGACTTGAACTTCGACACCACCGGCGCCGCCGTGGTCGGCACCGACCCCGTCAGCGGCGTGTTGTGCCCGGCCTTCGACCAGGACCTGTTCGCATTCGACGTCGCCGCCGCCGGGACCATTGTCACCATCGACCTGTCGATGGCAACACCACTGACGCGCGTGAACCCCGCCTATCGCATCGTCAAGGACAACGGCACCGCCGAGGGTGCGTCGACACCGTTTTCCGGTGAGGACCCCAGCAAGAGCCAGGGTGAGGCCACCGACTTCTCGGCGTCACACCGCATCGAAGAGCCCGGTCGCTACTTCGTGCTGGTGTCTGACGCCCGCTTCGTCGACGACGGCTTCGACATTGCCAATCCCTACACCCTCGGCGTGACGCTGACCGACGACCCCGACGACAATGAGAACAACAACACGCCAGCGACGGCGGCAGCGGTGACGGCGGGTACGCCCATCGTGGGCCAGATCGCCACCACCGACGACCAGGACTGGTTTGTCGTGTCGGTGCCGGCAGGCGCCAAGCTCCTCGACCTGCAACTCAGTGCGGCCACGGATACCGGGATTGAGCACGAGGTGGTGATCTTTGAAGCCGACGGGCAGACCCAAATCATCGGCACCCTCGCCAGTGACAATGGTCCCGTGGTGGGTTCGTCGTCGCTGCGCCTGCGGACGCGGGTGGCGGGCGGCGCCGAGACCCTCATCCTGGTGCGCGACAAGACCGGCGACAACGCCACCCTCGAAGCCGGCAACAGCTACACCCTCACTGCGACGGTCATCGACAACCCCGACCTCAACGAGACCCCGGCCGGCAACGACACGGTGGCGACGGCGACGACGGTGACGTCGGGGACGCAGCTGCAGGCGTCGTTGGCGTCGACGGCGGACCAGGACATCTACCGCATTCGTCCGCCGGCCAACGCCAGCCGCGCCAATCCATCCGTGCTCATCATCAGCATCGACATCCCCGGCGTCGACGTGCGCACGTTCCGCCCCCAGGTCTCGGTCCTCGCCGTCGACCCCGAGGCCGCCGCCAACCAGCAGGGGTGTCGGGCGGCGTGCGCGGCCTGCGACCAGAATGTCTGCAAGGACGCGCGTTTGCAGCGCTTCATTGCTGGCGGCACCTACCAGACCGCGGTGTCCCTGCGCGATGCCCGCGACCTGTTGGTCGCCGTCAACGAATTCGGCGACGACGCCTTCCAGGACGGTGCTGGCTACACCATTCGCTTTGAAGTGGTGGCCGACCCCGACCCCGACGAGGGCGACGACGTCCTCATCCCCAATCTGGAGTTCGCCGGCTTCGCCAACGACGAAGACCTCGAGCGGCAGTTCCAGGATTCCAAGGCCCGGGCCCGGGTCCTGGCGACCACCTTCCCACCGGTGTGCACGGGCACGGGCGACCCCGTGGGCTGCCTGCCCCTTGTGGACGTCCCCACCCCGATCCCCGGTGTTCCCGCAGAGTTCACCAAGACGGTGGATTGTTCGGCACCGGGCGCCGGGGACCAGACCGTCGTCGCCAGCGGCCGACTCACCTTTGAAGGCGATCGCGACTACTTCCGCATCGACGTTCCCGCTGAGGGGTATTGGGGGCTCGACTTCAACTACCGCCTGACCGGGGCTGCGACGACCCCGGTGGAACTGACCCTGTTTGTCCGCGCTGACGACGGCCTCATCGCCAACACCCTCGAGGCCGAGCAAACCCTCCCGACCTGCCTCGACACCGTCGATTGCCCGGCGGGCTCCATCTGCGTCGACGAGGCCTGCTGGGCCGACGGCGACGGCAACGCCACCTTCGCCAGCCGCACCTTCCCCGCCGCCGGTGAGTGCGCCTTCGTCAGCGTCGTCGACCGCGGCGACCGCCCCATCTACCTGGAAGTCACCGACAACGGCATCAACGACTTCGATATCGACGTCGCCTACAGCTTTTCAATGACGGTTCGCTGCGGCTGTCCGACGAGCTGCAACCGCGGCGCCGGCAACTGCCAGGGCGTTGCTGCTCCCAACTGACCGGTACTCTTTCGTGTGGCTCATCCTGTTCTGTGAGGTGTGATCGTGTTGCGTGTCGTGATGACGAGTGTGGTGTGTGCGAGCGTTGGTGTTGGCGTCGGCTGCGTCGAACGGACGCCGTCGGAGTTGCGCCCTGGCTTCGATGAGCTGCTTGGCCTCGAGTTCAACATCTGCACAGAGGAGGGCGAAGCGCCCGTCAATCTGCTGCTGCGCAACATTGGTGATGACGAGGTCACCATCGCCAGCGTGGCCTTCGTCGCCAATCCCGACCAGCCAGATGCCCTGTCGAGTTTCGATGCACCCACCGTCGACAATACGTCGTTGCTGGCCGAGGCCGAGGCCTTTGTGCAGTTCACCTATCGGGTGCCTGGTGGCCTGGCCCAGCGAGCCACCCTCGTCATCAGCTCCAACGCCGAGGTGAACCCGGAACTCTCCATTCCCGTCACCACCCAGGAACTGGTGGTCGACAACAAGGAGGAGATTTGCGGGACCACGCCCTGACCGCTCGCTGAGCGACGGTCTGTTCGAGACCAGTCCCACCGTCCGAGCTCACCCAGGCCGCCGAACGACTCCCGTCGTCCCGGCGGCCTTCCCGTGTCTGGCGATCACGGCGCCCAAAGCCGCGGGGTGTGCGTTTCGCCCCGCCACGATCCCCGCGCGTTCGATAAAAGCACACCCTCCGTCAACGCAGTGCGTCAGTCTCGCTGAATCGGCACTCCAATGCCACGGATGAGGGCTATTCCCGAGAATCGGGTCCTGGCATCAGGATTGCTCAACTGGCTCCACATCGCTGAAAAGGTGTGCCATAGGCGCACATCCAGCGAGTTCCGCCGTGTTGTGAGGTGTGGTTTGCTCCGAAAGACGCTCATTCTGCTCAGCCTGCTGACCTGTGGGTCAGCCGTCGCCCAGAGCGATCCTCCTGCCGACGCTGCGCCTGCCGCTACGCCCGCCGCGGCACCAAACGCAGCGGAGAAGAAGGCTGATGAGAAGAAGGCTGAAGAGAAGAAGGAGGATGCCCCCATCAACGCGCGCCTCGCCCCGGGTGGCGTGGTCGCTGGCGGCAGCACCTTCCCGCTCGGCATCCAGCTCACGATCGACAACAGCCTCGGCAACGGCATCTTCGCGCCAGGCCTGCAGCAGCAGGTCTTCTTCGGCTCCTCGGTCAACGTGCGTCCATCAGCGCGCTTGCCAGCGACGGACTTCACACCGCGCATGATCCTGCTGGGCAGCATGGACTTCTCGGTGCTGAACTGGCTGCCTGAGTTCTCAAACTTCACCGCGTACGACCGGCAGATTTGGGTCGGCGACGCCCTCGCCGGCGTGATCTTGCCCGGCATCTTCAAAGAGGAGTTCACGGGCATCGGCATGAGCCTCATCTTCTCGGGCCGCGCGCCGCTGTCCCTCTTCTCACGTCAGCAGAATCTGCTCACAAACCTCGGCGGCGCCGCCCAGTTCATGTGGGGCTCACCAGAAACCCCCGTCGGAAGCTTCTTTGTGCAGTACACGCCGTCGGCGCGCTTCAGCCTCTACACCCAGCCAGGCGCGACCATGCCGTGCAGCACGCCGACATCGCCAACCCGCGCTGGGACGGGTGCAGACCCCATCGACGGTCTGGCCGACCTCCCGAACGTCTACGGCCGCGATGAGCAGCTCTTGCCCAACGGTGAGTGTGTGCTGCCAGGCCGGCAGAGCATCGCCACGGTCGGCAACAACCTCGCCACCGGCTGGAGCACGGCCGACGGCGCCCACAACGTGACCGTGACGGCTGGCTGGAGCTTCAACTTCCTGCGTCCGCTCAAGAACGAGCCCGACTTCGCGTCGCCGTTCGCATCGGGCCAGAACTTCAACGAGGGCTCGTCGGGGTCGCTCTCCTACACCTACACCGTGCCAGTCGACTACCGCTTCTTCATTACCGCCGGCGTCTTCTCGCAGCAGCTCTCTGCCTACAACGCGCAAGGCCAGCTGTTGTTCCCGATCTACGACTTCGTCACGCCGGCGAACAACTACTCCAGCTTCTTCGTCGACCTCACCTTTGGCATCTGAGGTCGCCCCCATGATGAACCACTTCTTCGCTTCGCTTTCGCAGTCTCATCGGAGGAATTCTTCCATGCGCAGTCTCTTCCTGCTCCCGGCTCTCGCCGCCATCCTTGCCGCTTTCGGCACCGTGGGCTGCTCCACCCGCAACGAAGACCTGAACCGGGTCGTGAACCCCTATTGGTCCAAGGCCTACTTCAACAGCGAGGACGAGTGGTACCTCCGCTCGACCGTCGTCGACGCCCCCCCGGAGCATGGCTGGATTTCCATCGCCGACGGCGACTGGTTGATGCTCGAGAAGCTGAAGTGGGAAATCACCGAGAACCGCCTCATCGGCTGGCGCACCTACTCGGCGGCCCCCGGCTCGGAGAACGAAGACCTCCCCGGCGCTGATGGCCTCTACCGCGGCCAGGCCGTCGCCGTGTTCAAGATCACCGAACACTTCGACATCCGCCGCGAGTTCAACAGCCTCTCGGGGGAGCAGGCCAACGTCATCTCTGAGAACAAAGATCGACTCTGGTACGACCGCGAGTTCATGCGCGTCGACTGGTCGGCCAACCTCGTGGAGACCTACAAGTTCCACATCAACCTCAAGACGCCCTACGGCTTCAACTTCGCCGGTGGTGCCAACAATGCCACCCACCTGTTTGGCAGCAACGATCCCGCCAATCCCAAGCGCTGGCGCTTCGAGAGCGACGAGAACGGCCGCCCCGAATACTTCGAAGTCACCACACGCACCGAAGTCGAGCCCGATATCGCCGGCGTCATCGGTTACTACGGGGTCGCCTTCTCCTACGACTTCTCCGCCGCCCTCATCGACGTGCGCCACTCCTTCATGCGCGTGCCGAAGTCCGACTACGAGCCCCTGCCCATGCCGCCCACCGTCGTCCTCGAAGACGAAAGCGGCAAAGAGGTCCGTGACGAAAACGGTTTCGCCAAGCGCATCCAGATCAACGACCGCTTTGGCTATTTCGGCAGCCTCGGCCGCAACACCTTTGACGACAACCGCGGCATGGTGACCTCGGGCCAGATCTTCAACGCGTCTCGTTTCAACCTCTGGAAGAAGACCCAGAACGCCGACGGCACCGTGATTCCCCTCGAGGAGCGCGAGCCCGAGCCCGAAGCCGTCACCTACTACACCAACGTCGAGCACCCCAAGCAGCTGATGGACGCCACCAATCGCGTGGCCGCCCAGTGGAACAAGGTCTTCCGCGACACCGTCTTCAACATCAACAAGGCCAAATACCCGGGCGCTCTCGACGCCGACGGCATCTCGGTCGACGTGCCCGCCATGTTTGTTGTCAAAGAGAACGACTGCAACGTCGCCAACGTCGAGCGCGTCCTGGCTGGCCTTGAGGACGAATTCCCCGACGTCGCCGACCAGGTGACCGCCGCTGCCAAACGCACCGTCGTCAACGACGAAGTGGTCCCCTTCGATGGCACCATTGCGTCGGTCCGTGCCCGCTACGACGCGGCCAATGACGGCATCGACAACATGCAGGGCAACGGCCTCGGGCCCAATGGCGAGAGCTTCACCGAGCTGCAGGCCCGCGAGACCCAGGCGTTGAACGACCTCGAGCGCATCTGCACCGGGCTCGAGTACTTCACCGCCGACGACATCTCGATGGGTCGCAAGGCTCCTGAAGGCATCAAGGCCTTCCGCTACCAACGCCTGGGCGACACCCGCTACTCGATGCTCAACCTCATCGTGGGCGACTTCCAGTCGGGCTGGCTCGGCCTTGGGCCTCCCTACGCCGACCCCATCACGGGCGAGACCATCTCCGCCACCGCCAACATCGCCATCGGTCTCCTCGACCGGTCCGCGGCCCGGGCAGCCCAGTTCGTTCAGGCGATGAACGGCGAGAGCACGGACCTCGACGTCCTCTACGGCCTCGACCTCCAGCAATACAACGACAAGAAGCTCCTCGAGAACAGCAAGCTCACGACCCGCCGCGCGTCCCAGGCGTCTCGTGACCGTGTGGCCGAGGCCTTCGACGCCCGCTCCAATCGCACCGAGCTCATGCGTGAAGTCGCCCCCGGGCGCGCCGAGCGGAAGTTCTCCAAGATCGCCGGCACCGACATCGAGCAGAAGCTGGTCACCACCGACGACGTCGCCCTCTTCGGCGGCCTCGACCCCGCCCAGGCCGCCTCGGTTGGCCTGACGGAGTCGATCCTCGATGCCTCATCCATCGTCCGGAACCCGGCCCTCCGCCAGCTTGGCGCCGACCGCGAACAGCGCGCCATCCGCATGGGCATGCGTGCGATGGATCCCCCGGAGATGATCGACAGCCTGTTGATTGGCCAGGCCATTGCCTACAAGGACATGTCCTACGCCGAGCGCTTCAAGAAGCTGCGCCAGGACATCTACGTCGCCGTGCAGTTGCACGAAGTGGGACACAACACGGGTCTGTTCCACAACTTCGCCGGCTCCACCGACGCCATCAACTACGGCCCCGCCTTTTGGGAGATCCAGGATCTGCCGACGGATCTCGACGACGCCCTGACGACCCTGTCGGGCCGTGGCGACCAGCGCTCCCTGGATCGCGTGGCCCAGCTTGAGCACTGCCTGGATGTCATCGAGCGCGCCACCGCGTCCGGCACCGACGGCAACCCCGACTTCCCCGCCGGTACCGGCAACGGCATCTCGGACTTTGAGGGCCTGAACCTGAGCACCCAGGAGTGCCTGCGCCAGTCCGAGGGCATGTACTCCTCGATCATGGATTACCACGGCAACTGGAACGCGGACTTCGACGGCCTCGGGCCCTATGACTTCGCCGCCACCAAGTTCGCCTACGGCCAACTCCTCGAGGTCTTCCCCGAAGCCAACCTCGCCGCAGACACCCAGCCCGGCGCCATCAAGGAGAGCATCTTCTACAATGATTGGCGCGACATCCCCGACCTGATGGTGGGCGCCAGCCGTGCTGAGCAGATCGCCAAACTCAACCAGCGCGAATACGTCAAAATGGACTGGAATACGTCGTCGACGACGTTTGCGCCCCTGCCAAACGAAGTGCCGTACCGCTTCGGATACGGCGCCTTCCCCGAGCCCCAGGTCCGCGTGTTCGACTTCGGGCCCGACACCCGCACCAACGCGGCGTTCCAGCTCACCCGCTACTACGAGCACTACTACTTCACCCACTTCGCCCGGAACCGCCTGTGGGAATTCGACGCCGTCAACGGCGCCTTGCGCGGCGATGCCAACATCATGGATGACTTCACCCAGAAGATGCAGTGGTTCTTCTTCTACAAGAGCACCGATCCGAAGTTCGCCGGCACCTACGCCGAGGAGGATTTCTTCGCGACCTCGGTCATTGGGCTCAACCATATGGCCCACATCCTGGCCGAGCCCAGCTCGGGCGACTTCTCGACGCTGCCGGCGAACCAGCTGTTCGGCATCACCAACCTGCGTCCCGACGACCGCAACACCAACCCCCTCAACGTGGCCATCCCCTGGAGCGGCATTGGGGCGTGCACGACCTTGCTCATCAACGACACCGACGACATCGGCACCACCATGGCGGCGGAGAAGGCCGGCTTCAACGCCGGGACCATTCCCCTCGGCGAAGGTCGGCCCTTCTTCCTCGGCTTCACCGATGACTACGTCGACCTCTACATCCGCTACGTTGGCCACTACTGGACCAAGCAAGCGGCGCTCATCCAGCTGGCCGATAGCCGTGCCTGGTTCCCCCGTGTCGACGGCGACAACGACTTCCGCCAGTTCGACGTTGGTTGGTACCGCGTGTTCCCCGAAGAGGTCACCCAGATCTTCGGCAAGCTCGTGACCCAGGACGACATCGCCCTCGGTGGCTTCATGGACGACGACGGCACCTACATCCGTCCCGACCTGATCGACCTCGAAGGCACCAATCCCGACACCACCAGCATGACCAGGGTGCTGCCGCAGATTGCGTTCAACCTGAACTACTACGCCTATCTGCTCGGCAACATCTTCCTCGACTCCGCCTATGACGACCAGGTCAACTTGAGCAAGTCGATGCGCATCGTCGTCGACGGTGGTCAAGACGACCTTCGTTCCTACGACATCGCCGCCGAGGCGGATCTCGACGCCGGTTGCGTCCTCACCGACGACCCCGCCGAGCCCTTCGACCAGTACGACGACCTGACGAACCCACCAGCGTGCAAGACCGTCCTGTCGTTCACCCACCCACGCACGGGCATGACGTTCAGCTCCATGAAGGTCGGCACGTTCCCGATGGGCTTTGAGCTCATCAAGCGGCTGAACCTCCTCAAGGAGCGCTTCGAGCGCCTCGACGTCTGCACCCAGCAGCTGCAGGCCGGTGACCCCGTCACCGACGGCTACTGCGCGTGCATCAGCAACGTCGGCTATACCCGCGACCCAGCGGACGACAGCCTCGTCACCAACTGCACCGAAGACTTTGCCACGGTCATGCCTGGTGAGTCTGCCACGGTCGCGAAGCACCCGAGCCTCGGTGGCCCGGCGGAGTTGCTCGTGACCTGCTCCGAGCAGGACCTGGTGAACCGCCGTGACGGCGCTCGCGAGTCCCTCGATGAGTTGACGGACTACGTCAACGATTTGCGCACCATCAACAAACTCGTCTCGGAATTCTGAGGGGAATGACCATGCACATCACACATCGTCACATCCTTTCTGGAGCCATCATGAAGACCACTTCACTCATCAGCCTGCTCGCCCTCGCGGTCCTCGGGACCGCCTGTGGCGAGGCCATCGACATCAATCGCGTGGCCCCCAACGTCGTCGACAAGAGCGTGTTTGGCGGCGAGTGGTATGCTCGCGGCGTCGTCGTCGACAAGCAGTTCAACACCTTCATGACGTTTGTCGGCGCCGAAGGTTCCCTGGAGCGCATCAAGTGGGAGATCACCGAGCGCGCGCTCATCGGTTACCGCTCCTACGAGAAGGTTCCTGGCGCCGACCCGTCCAACCCCGGCGAGCAGAACGTCATCGTCACGTTCCCCATCCAGAAGCATTTCGATATCCGTCGCCAGTACAACGCCTTGAATGGTGTTGAGAGCAATGTGATTGAGGAGAACGACTACGATCGCCCCTGGTGGGAGCGGCAGTTCATTCGTGTCGACTGGTCCGTCCAGGGGGCCGACAACTACGACATCATCTCCCAGTCGTTCGATGGAGAATTCAAGAACGGCGTCAATCGCAATTCCAACCAGATCCCGAGCTACCCCTGGAAGGTGCGCATCGGCGACCAACTGGTGGGCGACCGCATCATCAGCGAGGGCGACTCCATCGAGACCACCATCGACGGTTCCCTCGGAGCTGACCCCTACGTCTGCTACTACCTTGACGGGCTCTCACCCTGTAACGGGTCTCAGGTGAAGGTGAAGTTCTCCTTCAAGCGCGTGCCCCAGGGCAACGACTACCAGGCCCTCGACTACCCCGACTTCGTGCCCCAGCAGACCGGTGGCCTGGTCCTCGCCCAGACCGGCGATGCCGTGCTGACGTCGACGTCGAACGCCCTGGTTGATGCCGGCGAAGACCCCATCCAGCGCCTGTGCACACCCGCCGAGATGGACCGTGACGGCAGCGCCACCATGAAGGTGAAGGACGAAGCCTTTGGTGTCCGCCTCTGCAACACCGACCGCCAGTTTGGTGATGACCTCGACACCTGCCGCGATGCCCTGGTGCGTTGCGACGCCGAAGAAGGCAGCGACCTCGTCGCCATCACCCCCAACAACAACCCGATCTGCGACCCCAACCACCACAGCCCCGACGACTGCGTCGAGCTGACCACGTCGGTGTTTTCGCGCTTCGGCTACTTCCGCACCGACCGCTTTGCCGTCGACCGCGAAAACGGCAGCCAGTACAACGCCCGCGAGCGCCTCATCAACCGCCACAACATCTGGGCCAAGTCCATCGACGACGCCACGGGCCGCCCCCTGCCCATGGGTCGCCGCCCCGTGCAGCAGATTGTCTACACGCTCAACGTCGGTTTCCCGACAGACCTCCTCGAGATCACCCAGGTTGACATCGCCAACGACTGGAACACGGCCTTCATGGGCGCCGTTGCTTCTGCCCGCGGCCTGGATGGCGCCCACCAGCTGCCTGCCAACCTGAACGAGGGCTTCGCCGGTTTCCCCGAGGTCACCCGCATCTTTGAGATCCGCCAGAACTCTTGCAACATCGCCGCTGCCAAGGCCTTCGCCGAAGAGCACGACATGGAGGACGCCCTGGCGCAAAACGGCATCGCCACCATCGCCTACGGCAACCTCGAAGAGTCCTGCGCCGTGCTGGAATTCGAGAGCCAGCGCCGCATCATCGCTGGCGAAGACATCCCCGCCTTCACCTGGGAGCAGTTGGGCGACCTTCGCTACAACTTCCTGAACTGGGCAGCCAAGGCCGAACTGGCTGGTCCTTTGGGCTACGGTCCGTCGGCGTCTGACCCCATCACGGGCGAGATCATCTCCGCCAACGCCAACATGTACGGCGCCAGCGTCGACACCTACGCCAACTGGGGCGCGGATATCGTCCAGCTGCTCAACGGCGACATTGAAGCCAGCGACATCATCAACGGCACCGTCTCCCGCGAGCACGTCGAAGCCGTCCGCAACCGCTGGGCTTCCAAGAACTCCGCGGAGCGTGTCGACGCCTTCATGACGCTGTTTGACAGCCGCGCCCGCACCATGAGCGACAGCACCTACTTCACCAAGGTGCCCGTGACCTCGATGAACCGCGGCCTGGAGAAGCTGCGCGACAGCGGCGTCGAAGAAGAGTTCCTGGTCGACACCGAGACCATGCGCCTGTTCGGCAACGACCCCGTCGGCACCGCCGCCGGTCAGTTCTCCGCCAAGGCCATGGAAAACGCTCGCCCCTCGAACTGGGCCCGCGAGCACGTTCCCGAGCAGATGATTGTTGCGGCGAACGCTCGCGCGGTGGGTTCCATCCGTGACGAGGCCTTTGAGTCGAGCGCCAAGGTCGGCTCCGTTGGCCGCCATGAAGAACTCACCGACTACCTGGGTCGCAAGAACTATTGCTTCCTCGGTGGCCAGGTTGAGCCCGCCATCGCTGACCTCGCATCGCGCATCAAGTCCGAAGGTCTCAACCGCGAACAGATTGTGCAGCTCATCCGGGCCAGCGTGTTCCGCGGCGTGACCGCCCACGAGCTGGGCCACACCTTTGGTCTGCGCCACAACTTCGAAGGCTCCGCCGACGCCATGAACTACTTCCCCCAGTACTGGGGTGTGGGCGCCGAGGGTCTGCCCGAGGGCAAAGAGCACCTGCTGGGTGCTGGTCTGACCGACAAATACGAGGTCCAGTATTCCTCGATCATGGACTACCACCAGCGCTTCAACGGCGACTTCGCCGGCATCGGCCTGTACGACAAGGCCGCCATCAAGCTTGGCTATGCCGAGACCGTCGAAGTCTTCGATGAAGACGACGGCGCCTTCGTGGCCCGCGACTGGATCACCCAGACCTTCCTCCTCGACCCCAAGGACTTCCCCTCCCTGGTGTCTGGTGCCGCCGCCGACACCGTCATCGACGGTCTGTTTGACGACGCCTACGAGCAGGCCCTGGGCGGCGACAGCACGGCCCTGATGGACATCGCTGGCAACAACGACAACCCCGCCCTCACGGCCCGTCCCGAGAACCTGTTCAAGCGCAAGGACATCCCCCTGCGCGACTGGTACCGCAACCAGCTGCTGCTCAGCCGCTTCACGGGCGGTCTCGACGAGAGCGAGTGCTCGAACTTCGGCCAGCCCAACCAGCCCGGCTGCATGGACTTCATCCTCGCCCAAAACGGCCTGGCGGACGACGACGGCAAGATGCCCAAGGTCGCCGTGCCCTACTCGTTCTGCGGCGATGAGTTTGCCTTCGGCGGCAACCTGACCTGCAACCGCTACGACATGGGTCCGACGTCGTCGGAAATCGTGAAGAACGCCGGCGAGATGTACGAGTTCTACTACCCCTTCGACGCCTTCCGCCGTGACCGGGTCGTGAACCCCTTCACGTGGGCCGACGGCTACGTGAACCGCCTCTTCTCGCGCACGTACCAGCCCATGCTGAACGCGTACCGTTTCTTCTACTACTACCGCCGCGCCCAGACCCTGCGCGTGTACCCGACCATCCGCGATTGGGGCAGCGCCGCTCTCCAGGGTATGGACTTCTTCGTCCGCGTCCTGCAGCAGCCCGAGCCCGGCGAGTACTGCAAGGAAGACGGCACCTGGATCCCCTCAGGCGACGCCGACTCCGCCAACTGCGCTGTGGGCACCACCGCCACCATCGGTCTTGACCAGGGCCGCATCTTCAACAGCAACTGGGACAACGAGTACGATTTCCGTCCCATCAACATCGGCAACTACTGGGACAAGGCCCTGGCCATTCAGGCGATCACGTCGTCGGACGCGTTCTTCTTCCGCGACTTCTCGCAGGAGACCAACCGCGGCGCCTTCTCCATCGGCTACTACCGCATCTTCCAAAACGAGATGCTGGACCTGTTCAGCGGCCTCATGCGTGATGACACCTCGGCCTTCGCTCCCCGCTTGTTCGACAGCGACGGCGACGGTGAACTCGAAGTGTTCTTCCAGCCCTTCTTGACGACGGGGATCTACGGCGAGCCACTCGATCAGGACCCCAATGCCCTCGCTGGCGACCCCATCCGCCCCGCCACCAGCTACCAGCTGCGCAACTGGGCCAGCATCTTTGGCAACATCAACATGACGTCGACCCTCGACCAGACCCTCGACTTCGCCACCCGCACCCGCATCACGCTGGCGGGCCAGCCGGGCGAAGCCGTCATCACCACCGACCCCAATGGCGATGGCGTCGACGACATCGAGATCGTGGAGTTCACGGACCCCCTGACGCACCTGGTCTATCGCTCGGTGGCGTTTGACGACGCCGACCACAGCATCGGTGTCCAGATGCTGCAGGAGGCCAAGGACTTCGCCGACGGCCCCTGGCAGGCCGCGCAGGACGCCCTGACGACGGCCAACGCCGGCGCCGACGAAGAAGCCAAGCGCGTGGCCCGCATCGGGGTCCAGCGCGCCGACGCCAAGCTCAACGAGAAGGTCCAGATCATCGACTTCAATGTCTATCTGGGCGACATCTTCGAGTTCCCCGGCGGCAACTGAGGCAGGCGACTCCGTCGTGAGACACACACACGCGGCCCCACGGGCCGCGTTTGTGTTTCCAACGCTTCGTTGGCTGCCGCCAGTGAAGCTCGCTATGCTGACCCCTTCCCATGGATGTCCCTTCGCGGCCTCGTCGTCGCTCCCTGCCACGCATCCCGCTGCCCGCCAAGCTGCTCATCTCGTACCTTGTGGTGGTGGCGACGGCGGCGGTGCCGACGTTCATCTACGTGCGCTCGGCGCTGCAGGCGGACCTGCTCGTTCTTGCTGAAGACCGGCTGCGCGAGGGCACCCGCCGGGCAGCCTCGGGCCTCATGCCGTTCCAGGAGCGCGAGCTCGTCGACCGCACCCGCCAGGTCTCCAGTGTCCTGCCCCAACGGGTGACGCTGATTGCTGCCACGGGTGAGCTGTTGTTCGACAGCGAATCCCTCAGCCGGGAGAACCACGCGGCGCGTCCGGAAATCCGGGCGGCCATGGTCGGTCGACCCCTCATCGACATCGCCGTGGCCCGCCGGGCCAGCACGTCAACCGGCCGGGACACGGTCTACGCCGCCACCCGCCTCATCGAGGGCGGACCGGTGCTGCGCCTGGCCGACCACGTCGACGACGTCGTTGGCGCCGCCACCGACTTGAAGGGCTTCGCCAGAAACGTCGCCGCCGCCGCCATCACCCTGGCGATCGCGCTGTCGTTGTTGTCGGCGGTGCTGTTCATGCGACCCCTGCAGAAGGTCGTGCAGGCCGCCAGGCTGCTGGCGACGGGAGACCTCACCGCCAGCGCCGGCATCACCACCGACGACGAGGTCGGCGACGCCAGCCGGGCCCTCGACCAGATGGCCGTCGATCTCCGTCGTCGATTGGCCAACGCCGGCTCCGGCGATGCTGTCCTCGCGCAGCTGGTGGACGCCCTGCCAGTTCCCTGCGTCATCATCGAGTCGTCGGGGGAGCCCCTGGCCCTCAATGGTCCTGCTCGTCGAGCCCTGCGGCTGGAGGGCACCTCGGCCCGTCGGCGGGTTCAGCAGGTGGCCTCCAGCGGTCGCTTTCGCCGGGCCGTCGCCGAAGCCGAAGCCGACGGCGATCCCGAGCCCTGTGTCATCGTCGCTGACGACGGCGTGCGCTTCGAGGGGACGGTGCATGTGCTGAACCGACCCGGGGCGCCACCGCTGACGGTGTTGCTCGGCCACGAGGCCCCTGAAGACGTCGCCAGCACCCTGCCGTCGGCGGGGGTGGTGGAGGCGCGGGCCTTTGTGGATGTCCTGAAAGACGCTCGCGAGCGCAGCCGCATCGTGCTGCAGGAAGCCGGGGTCATGGTCGAGGTCGACGACGAACCCGCCGTGCTGTTGGCAGACGTCGACGGCCGTCTGGGACGGGCCCTGGCCCTGGTGTTGGAGGGGTGCGCCAAGGCCATCGCCGGCAAAAGCGACGTGCTGGGCGTCGACGTTCATGTCGAGGCCACCCGGGTTCGCCTGGTGGTCGACGTCATGCCCGGGGACGGCTTCGTCGAGGCCATCCGGCCCGTCATCTGTCCCCTCGGCGGCGACGTCACCGTCAACGACATGGAGGTTCGCCTGTGGCTGCCCCGGGCGTGAACGGCCGCCGACTGGAGCTGTCCGCCCGTGACCGCCGCACCCTCGAGCTGCGCCAGCACTTCGTGTTGCCCCACGGCAAGGACGAGGAGACAGCCTACGAGACGCGGGTCTGGTTCTACTTTCCGCGGGGCTTTGGCATCTCGGCCCAGACGTGGACGCCGGAAGAATTCTATCGCGACGCCAACGTCTACATGCGCCTGCATGCCCCCGGCTTGTCCCTGAAGGACTTCGCCAACCTTGAGCACACCCACAATCCGGCGGCCATTCTCCGCCGCCAATTGCCGAAGCTCATCGAGGAGGGCGCGCCCACCGGTGAGTCCCTCGACATTCTGGCCAAGACCCTCGGGGCCGAGTTCGCCGACGCCGTCACCACCGCCGTGCGCGGCCTGGTGGGCGCCATCAATCGCGCCGATGCCCAGGACGACCTGTCGTCGATCCTCGTCGACGTCCGCGCCTGCTGTGTCGACGTGCAACGGGCTCTCGGTGCCGTGCGCCGCTTGCGGGCCAAGGCCCGGGCCTATCGCTCGGTGGCGGCGCCGACCTTGTTGCCGTCGTTGTCGTTTGCCGAAGAGTACGCGTCCGCCGTCGTCGACGAACGCCTGGCCGAGCTCGCCCGGGTCATCGACACCGCCGTGGTGTTGCGCGACGGCAAGGGCACGGCCCTGTCGATGCGTCTGGCCGTCGCCGAGGCCGCTGAAGCGGTCCATCGTCGTCGTCGGGAGCAGGGTTTCCCCACGCCCACCGGCACGGCCCATACGTCTCCCGAGCACTTCACCTATCGGCTCGGGGTCCTGAAGAAGGAAATGCAGCGGGCCCTGTACGTCGACGCCCGCGCCGGCCGTATCGATCCATTTTTCCGCAACAGCGCGGCGATGGTGGCGGCCGGCCTCGCGGCCACGTGGGCGACGTTGGCCCAGGTGCCATTGCTGCAGGGGGGCTTGTCGGGTTCCCAGTCGACGCTGCTGTTCTCGGCAGCAGTGGGCGCCTACGTCCTCAAGGACCGCATCAAGGAATGGTCGCGGGCGGTGCTCACCAAGAAGCTGCTGCCCTGGGACCACAATGACCGCATCGTGGGCGACGCCCTCGCCTGCGCCGGCCTTGGTCGCCTGGTGGGCCGGGCCTCGGAGCAGGTGCGCTGGGTGAAGGACGACCTCATCCCCGCCTCCGTCGACGAATTGCGCAAACGGCAGCGGACCGTGCGCGGCGTGGCCGAGCTGGAGCACGTGCTCTGCTATCGGCGCCGGGTTGGTTTCGACGGCGGCGACGAACCCGTGCCCGAGGGCTTCGGCGTCCAGGAACTCGTGCGCCTGAGTCTGGACGAGGTCCTGAAACGCCTCGATGATCCCATCGACGAGGTCTCGTTCTACGACCCCGTCACCGGCGCCTTCGAGCGTACGGGCATGCCCAAGGTCTACCACCTGAACGTTGTCGTCGAGACCATCGCGCCCGACGGCGAAACCCGGCTGAGCCGCTTCCGGGTCATCGTCAACCAGCACGGCGTCGTGCGCATCGACACCGTCGCCGACCGGGTCGCGCCGACGGCGGCGTCGGCACCGCTGACATCGCCAGCGCACGGATCCCCTGGCAGGGTGAACTCGACGGCGGGTTCGACGAGCTCAACCACGATGCCCGTGCAGAAGATGGAGCCACCCCCACCGGCCACGGCGTCGGAAAGCCCTGGGGCGGGGGGCCCATCCCTGGTGGAGCCCGCCGTCGCCGACTGACGGGCGACCCCGGCCATCCACCCCGGCCATCGATCTCTGACGGATGCGGCGCCGCGATCCATCGACTAGGCTGGACCCATGAACATCCGTGCCATGGGCCCCGGCGTGATCGCCGGCTTGTCTCTCCTGTCCGTCGCCTGCGAACGCGTCGACGACGGACTCGACAGGGTGCCCCCCCGGGTGGTTTCGGTGTCGCCGGCGGTGCCCATCGTGCCGGTGACGACGTCGTTTGACTTGACGTTCTCCGAAGCCATCGACGGCGGCAGCATCGACGACGATCCCACGTCTGAGACGGTGACGGTGGTGCTGGTGCCCCGCGCCGAGGTCGACGATGCTTTCTTCTCGGATCTGCGCAACCCGCCCCTCATCGAGTCCCGTCAGGCCGAGTGCGTCCCCATTGATGCGAGCCTTCGCGGCGACCGGCTGGAGGTTGCCCCCAGCGTGCTGCTGCAGCCCCGCACGGCGTACTCCCTCATCGTGTCGGCCACGGTGTCCGACGAGGCCGGCAACCCCATCGTCGACGGCCTCGGCCTCAAGGCGCCGTTTCGCTACGACTTCGACACCGACGCTGGCGCCCCCGAAGTCAGCGCCACCGACCTCGGCACCGGCCTGGTGGCTCCCAACCGTCGCCGCTTGACCATCACGTTCAACCAGCCCGTGCGCAACGTCGGTGAAGGCACCGTGCAGTTCTCGCCCGCCGTGCCCCTGGAGGCCGTGCTCCTCGACGAGACCCGCACGATTGCCACCGTCATGGTCGCCGCTCCCCAGGCGGGGTGCGCCCGCTTCGCCCCCGACACCGTCTACACCCTGACGGTCAGCGACGGCGTCGTCGCCGACACTGGCCAGGCCCTGCTGCCCTTCAGCGCCGAATTCACCAGCGGCTCCGCCTGCGACACCACCGTCAACCAGCTCAATGGAGCCCCCGAGGCCATCGTCGGCGAGATCTCGGCCACGGTCCGTTTTGCCACCAACAAACCCTCGACCACCCTGGTGCGTTTCGGCCTCGTCGGCGGTGAGCTCGACTGCCTCGGCGCACCCTGTCCGCTGGTGGGGGCCCCCGCCCGGCAGGCCACCGCCGGCTCGTCGCCAGTGGCGTTCGACCACGCCGTCGATGTCAGCGGCCTCACCGTCAACGAGCGCTACCGCGTGGTCGTGAGCGCCGAAGACGACGTCGGCGGCGTCGCCACCGGGGCCATCGAGTTTTTGACCGAGCCCCTGCCGAAACTGTCGGTCAACGAGGTCATGGCCGACCCCGATGTCACCGAGAACACCGCCGAGTTCATCGAGCTGGTGAACTTTGGCGATGTCCCCCTCGACGTGTCGGGGTGGAACGTCAACGTCACCGGCAACAGTCTGTGCACGGCGACCCTGGGGGCCGGGGTGATTCTGCCGCCCGGGGGCTTCATCCTCGTCGTCGGCAACAGCTTTCTCCCCGAGGCCTACAGCCTGGGCGCCGACGTCGTGCTCGCCCGCAGCAGCAGCGCCAACATCTGTGGCAGCGGCTTGTTGAACGCGGGCGTCCAGGTCGTCGTCGTCGAACCCGCTGGCCGCCCCATCACGGGCATGGGCAAGCACATCACGCCCAAAGAAGGGCGCTCCATCGAGCGCATCGCCCCCGAGGCTCCCGACGTCGCCACCAGCTTCTGCTTGTCGCGCAGCGACGCCGCGCCCACGCCCGGACGCCAGAACAGCGTCGTCGCCCAGGGCTGTGAGGCTCCATGAGGGCCAGGGTGCAGGTGCTCGCGAACGCGCTGTCCGTGCTGTCGGTCCTGTCCGTGACGTCGCTGGCGGGCTGCGAGGATCCCTGTTCCAGCAGCGACGAGCCGAGCCTGGAACTCGGTCGGCTGCAGGGGGCCAGCACCTTTGAACCCCTGGCGTCTGGTGACGAGGTCACCCTGGGCTTTGCCCCCCAGGGAGGCCAGGGCGTCTTCACCGCCATTCGCAGCATCGGTCTGGAGGCCCACCCGAACTTTGGCATCTTTGCCAAACAGGTCACCATGAGCGTGCGGATGGTGGGCACCGACGACACCGGTGAGCGCGACATCCTCGGCGACTTCTCCATCGGCGGCAGCATTCGCTGTGTCGACGGCGAAAACGGTGTAATCCCCGAGGCCATCTTTGGTCTGGAGCCCGCGCGCTTCGGCTTCGGCGCCGACCCCACAAACCCCGACGACCCCACCACCGCCCTCGATGGCCAGACCATCACCCTCGAAGCCGACGTCAGCGACGAGAACGGCCGCAGCGGCAGCGTCACCGCCGACGTGGTGCTGCGGATCGCCCAGTGAACGGCCAGGGCAGGAGTGCTCCCGGGCTCGGGCTGGCGGCGTTGTTGGCTGTCAGCTGGCTCCTGCCAGCCGTCAGCTGCGATCAATGCGCCGGCTTACCACCGGGCTGGGCCCTGCTGCGAGACAACGAACCCGGGGCCTTGCTGTCGGTGCAGGTCAAAGACGGCACGGTCTGGGTCTGCGGTGGCGACCCCGACGGCGTCGACGGCGCAGCCACCGGCACCCTCCTCGTCGACGACGACCCCCTCGATGACGTCGACTTCACCGCCATCGACACGGGCCTGCAGGGGGACTTCTGGTGGGTGCATCCCACCAGTGACAGTGTTGCGTTTCTCGGGGGCAGCTTCGGGCGTGTGGTTCGGGTGGACCGCGGCACGAGCCCGCCCACCATCGACGTGCTGCCCACGCCGGCGACGGCGTTGAACGACCCCGACATCATCGTCTTCGGCGTCTACGCCAGCACCGCGGCTGACGGCAGCGACGACGTCTGGGCCGTCGGTGGCCGCACCGGAGGCGCTGTGGGCGGCTTCGTGTGGCACAAGCACGGGGCCGACGACTTCGTCGACGTGGCCATTCCGTCCGACGTTGAGGGCTACGCCATCTGGAAGGTCGCTGGCCGTGGCCCCGACACCGTTGACGATGTGTGGATGGTGGGGACCAACGGTCAGACGTTTCACGTCGAGGGCGAGGGCGCTGCCGCGACCCTGGTGGCTGTGCCCACCGGACTCAACACGTCGTTGTTCACCGTCGACGTCGACGGCAGCGGCGCCATCGCCGTGGGTGGGCTCGGGCGTGGCCTGGTGGTTTCCCGCGGCACAGACGCTGCCGAGGCCTGGGTCGACATCACCCCCGACGGCGACAATACCCCGCCCCTGCTGGGGGTCCACCGTGGCCGTGACGAGGGCCTGATCGTCGGCAACGCTGGTGCGGCCTACAGCGTGAAAGACGGCGTGATGACCCCCGAGGCGTTTGGCTTCGCCATGTTCCAGAGCCTGCACGGCTGCTTCGTCGACGACGACAGCGGCCTGGTGTGGGCGGTGGGTGGTCAGCTCACGGGCATCCCCTTGCGGGGCGGGGTGTTGTTGCGGCGGGCCCCCTGACCGCGCCCTGACCGCGCCCTGACCGGCCGCGGTCGTCTCGGTCGTGTCGGTCGTGTCGGTCAGCGAGGACGACGCAGCACCACGCCGAAGCGTTCCCGCTTGTAGGGCGACAGCACCCGCGACAACGAACCAGCGTCGGTGACGTCGAGGTCCCCCGCCACGTCGTGCAACAGCTGCCGCTGGACGGTGGCCTCGGCCTCGCCCTGGTTGACGATGACGAGGGCGCCGCCTTCAGCGAGCAGGCCGATGACATGGGCCAGGGTCAGCGACGGGGCGAACAGCCGCTGGGGCAGCCCCCAGGCATGGTGGGGTGACTCGACGACAAAGGGCAGGAACCAGGTGATCAGGCTGTAGCGGCCGCTGACGTCGCGGATGTCCTTGGCGATGTAGCGGGCCCCGCGGAAGCGGGCGGCCATCGCCTTGCCGTGGGCCCCCCGGGTGGTGAGGTCGACATAGCGCCGATGGGGGTCCACCTCGACGAGGTCCCAGGGGCCGGGCCGAAACGCAAACAGGCCGGGCAGGTGGGTGGCATTCTTGGCGCCGACGTCGAGAGAGGGCCCCGCCGGGAGCACGGTGTCCCCCAGCAGGTGATCGAGGGTGTCGATGGCCCACAGGGCCTCCCGTGCGCCCAGCAGCGACGTGGCCCGGGTCAGGGGCTCAAGCTCCCGACGGCGCTCAAGCACATCGAAGCGGCCGGCCTCGTGGAGGTCGAGGGCGGCGCGCAGGGCCGACAGGCGCAGCAGGGGCGTCGTCGACGGGGTCGGCGACCACGACAACGCCTGACGAAGGCGGAAGGAGAGCTCGACCCCAGCGGACATCCCCAGGGGCATCGACCAGCACCCGCAGGACTGAAGCCAACGCCAGATCCAGTGGATGAAGAGCCTGCCTGCGCTGGCGCTGTGGCGTCCTGCTGCGGCCGAGGAGACCCGTCCTTGCGAGCGTTCCAAAGCAGCGGCTACCGTCCAGGGCCATGAAGACGAAACTGCTGCCGATCCTCGCCGTGGCCTTCGCCACCACCAACATCAACTGCGCCACGTCGACGATGGTGAAGACCGCCGAACCCGGCGCCAAGGTCGCGACGGACGACGGCAAGGAACTCGGCGTCACGCCCTACACCTACACGACGTCGATGTGGATTTGGGAATCCCAGAAGCTCAAAGTGACGTCGGCGTCGGGCCAGAGCAAGGTTGTCGAGGTCAAACGCTCTGAAGTGGACCCCCTGCCCATGGTCGGCGGCGCCGCCCTGACCTTCTGTACCGGCATCGGTTGCGTCATCGGCATCCCCCTCATCCTCGCCGGCGGCATGAAGGCCCCCGCCGAGACCACCGTCGTGTTCGACGAAAAGACCGGCTTCCTGCGCGTCCCCACCGAAGGGTCGTCGGTGGCCGTCGTGTCGACGCCAGCCGCCGCCACTGGCACCTTCGCCTACTGACTGCGCGTGGCGGGTCGCCAGGCGAAAATGGACCGGCCCGGGCCGGTCCTTTTTTTCGGGTGTGCCCATCTCCCACTTTTCCACACAGCTCCGTCCAGCTCCGTACAGCCCGACATGCCCTGGGCTTCCTACAGCAAGGCGATGGTCTGGCGGGCCTGGGCCAGCAAGCGGCCGTCGGCGGTCCACAGTTCGTCGACCTCTTCGGCGTAGCCACCACCGGCGGTGCGGGTGGCCGCGGTGACGAGGAGCTCCTCGTCGGGCCCCAGGGTGTGGGGCAGGGGACCGACGAACTGCACGGTCCACTCGACGCTGGCCGCGGGCCGCATCATGGGCAGCGCCGACAACAGCGCCGGCGGCAGCACATCGAGGAAGGCGACCGCCGCCGCTTCGTCGACGACGTTGCCCGGCAGGCCGTCGCGCAGGCGCAGCCAGGCGCCCATCCTGGGCTGGCCCCCGGTGCCCGGTGCGTCGCCCCAACCGGAGCGCCAGGTGAAGCGGCTGCCCATGCGCGGCATGCCCGGGATGTCTTCGGGCAGGACCTCAAGCTCGGCGGCGGGGGTGGCGTCGGGCATGGTGGCCTGCGCGAAGGTGGCGGCGGCCGCGATGCTGTCGTCGACGGCGCGGTCGGCGGCCAGGGTGGCCAGCGCCGTGGCGACGACGCCGCCGTCAGCGCCCACCAATTCCGCCGCGACGGTGCTCACCCAGGCGCCCTCGCGCACCAGGCGGGTGGTGATGCTGGCGTCGCCGGGGCGGGCGGGGGCCGTGAAGCACACGGTCAGGCTGCGCAGGCGTCGACGACGATCCACCACCTGCTGGACGGCGTTGACGATGATGGCTGACACCACGCCGCCGTAGACGCCCCGGCCCTGCAGCCAGTCCTCGTCGAAGCGGGCGCTGAAGCGATGGGGGACGTCGACGGTGGGGATGACGCGGGCGGCGTCGGCGAAGGAGCAGGCCATGCAGCCGCCTATCGTCTGGACAGGGTCGACACCAGCGCCGTCGCGTCAGCCGTCGCGTCAGCCCTCGGGGGCCTCGTCGACGCGCTCCTGATCACCGCTGGCGGCCAACAGGATTTCGTCGATGGCGTTCAAGGTGCCGGCGAGCTCGTAGGCGTTCACGCCCGTGCTGTGCCGATCGATGGCCAGGCGCGGCAACCAGAACAAATGGTCGCCAGGGCGGGCCACCCCGGGCAGGGCCGTGAAGCCCGCGCGGTAGCCGGCGGCCCGGGCTGCCTTGATGACGTGGTCGTTGACGTAGGGGGGTCGACCAAACGGATAGCTGACGACGTCGGCGAAGGCGTTGCCGCACAGGGCCCGCAGGCGTTCGCGGGGGCGCACCAGCTCATCGGTGAGGGCTGCCTCGCTGGCGCTCGCCAACGACAAATGGGCATGGCCATGGGCCCCGATGCTCACCAGGGGTTCCCGGCAGAGCCGGACCAGTTCGGCTTCTTGGACCATGCGGTCCAGGCTTGGCACCGGGGGCGTGCCCCCCACGAGGGCAAACAGCTCGGCGAGGCGACGGTGCAGCTCGACCTCGTCGAGGGACGCCATCGCCAACAGCAAGCGATGGACCGTCCGCAGCCGGGCTTTGGGGCTGTCGGTGGCGAGGCTGCGGTCGACGAAACCGACGGTGATGGGGGCCGGGGCCATGGCCTGCACCACCGCGTGGACCTGGCTGTCCCACAGGGTCTCGCCGGCGTCGTCGAGGGGACCGGTGGTGACAAACAGCGTCGCCGGCACCCCGAGGTCGCGCAACACCGGCAGCGCGAGCTCCATGGTGGCCGCGAAGCTCTCGTCAAACGTGAGGACCGCCAACCCCTCGCGCAGGCGTGTGCCCCGCTGGAGGGCCGCCAGGGCCTCGCCGACGTGGACAAAGCGCAGGGTGCGCCGGGCCTGCACCAGGGCCTCATGAAGCTCCGCCGGAAACGTCGCCGACCCACGAACGCGATCGGGGTGCTCCCGCCCCCGGGCGGTGTCGGGCAACAAGCGTCGACACCGCAAGAAGGCGACGCCGGCCCCCCGCGACAACACACTCAGATGATGGAGTCCCTGCCGCACAGGGGGCACGCGCCCGATGTGGCGCAGCACCCCTCGCAGCAGAACCGTTGCACCCTGACGAAGCACTCGTGATGGCCCTTGCGTGTGTCGACGTCACCAGGTGACAGGTCAGGCTGAGAGGTCCGGCTGAGAGGTCCGACGCGGGGAGCGCGCGGCGCAGCCCGAGTTGGGGGCCCCTCGTGAGGGGGAGGGTCTGCATCAGACCCTCCAGGGAGCACGGGTCAGTGGCCGGCGAGGAAGCGTTCGGCGTCGATGGCCGCCATGCAGCCCGAGCCGGCGGCGGTGATGGCCTGACGGTAGATGCTGTCCTGCACGTCGCCACAGGCGAAGACGCCGGGGACCTTCGTCTTGGACGAGTGGCTCTGGGTCACGAGGTAGCCGTTGTCGGCGGTCTCGAGCTGTCCCGTGAACAACGACACGTTGGGCTGGTGACCGATGGCCACGAACAACCCGCCCGCCTTGATGATCTTCTCTTCGCCCGTGACGGCGTGCTTCACCTTGACGCCGACGAGCCAGTCCTTCTCGAACATGCCCACCTTCTTGCGCTCGGTCATGATCTCGATGGGGATCTGGCTGGTCTGGATCTCGATCTTGGGGTTCTCGCGGGCCCGGTCGACCATGATCTTGCTGGCGCGGAATTCTTCGCGACGGTGCAACAAGATGACCTTGGACGCGAAGCGGGTCAGGAAGCTCGCTTCTTCCATGGCGGTGTCGCCGCCGCCAACGACGACGAGCTCCTCGCCCTTGTAGAAGGCGCCATCACAGGTGGCGCAGGCCGACACCCCGGAGCCGGAATTCATCAGCTCCATCTCCTTGGGCAGGCCAAGCAGCTTGGCGGTGGCGCCGGTGGCGATGATGAGCGACGCCGTGGTGATGGTCTCGCCACCCTCGGTGACGATGACGAAGGGGCGCTTGCTGAGGTCGACGGTGGCGATGTTCTCCTGGCGCACGGCGGTGCCGAAGCGCTCGGCCTGCTCCTTGAACTTGGCCATCATCTCGGGACCCTTGATGCCATGGGGGAAGCCGGGAAAGTTCTCGACCTCGCTGGTCCACATGAGCTGACCACCCGGCACGTTGGGAGCTGCACCTTCAAAGACGACGGGGGAGAGGTTGGCGCGGGCGGTGTAGAGGGCGGCGGTCCAGCCGGCGGGGCCCGAACCGATGATCACCACCTGGTGCTGCGCTGTCGTCGTCGTCATGAGGAACTCCGGGAACGTGAAGGGGGTTTGGCGAAAACACATGGCACGGACGGCGTCGTCGGCCAACGACCGGTCCAGGGGAATGCAGACTGCGAACTTGGATGCTTACAGCGGGGCTCGGTTGCTGAGATCGGGAGCAGGGCGCCTGGAAGCAGGCAACAGATGCACCAGCACCGCCAGAGCGGCGGCAGCGGCGGGGCGGCTGCCCACGTCGACGCTGATGGCTTCGCGGGGCACCCCCGGCGCCTCGGCATCGAGCCGGGCCAACAAGGCCGCGACGTCGGGCTCGCTCAAGCTGTCGGCGCGATGGGCCATCAGGCGGGCCCGCCGCACGCCGACGTCCCCCGTGAGGTGGAATGCCTTCACCCGCGAGCCGAGCAGACTCTCGGCGTAGAGGCCCTCGACGACGAGACCCTCGCCCACATAGCGGCGCTCCAGCTCGTCCTTCAGGGCCTGGCGCACGCTTTCGTCGTCGAGGAGGGTGCCCGCCCGGACCGTGAGGTCGGCGTCGGGCTCCCGCAAGCGTTCGGTGATGTCTTCGCCGTCGAGGCTCACCCGGTAAAACGGCGGTTCCGTCAGGGGCTCGGTGGTGAAGCCCCGCTCAAAGAGGGCTTTGACGAGGGCACGGGGCGAGAGTTCCTTGCTGCCACCAGCGCCGCCACCAGCCGCGCTGCTGACGGCACCGCTGGCACCAGCGGCGCCGGTGGCGTTGGCCGGCAGCTCCCGCTGCCCCCGCTGCTGCCGTTCGCGGCGCTCGACGATGGCAAGGGCCCGGGACACCGCACCGGTGCCAAAGAAGCGATGCCCGAGGCGACGGGCCACGAGGGCGCCCACCTCGGTCTTGCCGGTATAGGGCTCACCCGTCAGGGCCAGCCGGAACGTGCGACCGGCGAGGACCATGTCCTCCAGAGCCACGATGCGGCCCATGGCTTTGACCTCGGCCGTGGTGGTGGCGCGGGCCCGTCCCGACAAATCCCGCAGGGCCGTCATGGCGCGGGCGATGTCGCTGGCGGCGGCTTCGCTTTCGCTCTCAAGGACCGTGATGGGGTCGTCGAGGACGGCCTCGGTGCCGCGCTTGATGCGGGCGATGCGTTCGAGGCGGGCGATGGGGCGGGCCAGCAGCTCGAGCGTGCGACAAGCGAAGTAGCGGGTCACGAAGCGGGGGTCGGCGCGGTCGATGGCGGCGAGGCCGTCGACGTAGGCATGGAGCAGGTCGTCTTCGGCGTCATCGTCCATGTCGGCGGCGACGGTGAAGCGGGCGAGGTCGAAGGCGGCGTCGCCGAGGACGGCGCGGTCGAGGCCCACCAGGCACAGGGGCAGGGTGAGGGGGCTGCGGTCGGTGCGGGCGACGATGTAGGCCGGCTCGGCGGCCCCGTGGCACAGCACCCGACGACGGGCGGTGCGAAAGGCATTGTCCTGGGCGACGATGGCCTGGCGCAGGCTGCGCTGCATGTCTGACAGGGACAACGTCAGCAGGTCGTGCCCCAGGCCATCCTGCTCGCGCAGGGCCACCCAACTGCGCAGCTCCTCGACGGTCTTGCGGTAGGTGTCCATCAACGACATCGGCCCCTCGGGCAGCCGTCCCCACAGGTCGAGGACCCGGGCGCCGTGGAGGCGCGAAAACAGCACGCCGACGTCTTTGGCGTGGCTCTTTGGCAGGGGGGCTTCGAGGGTTTTGCCGTCGACCCAGTCGTAGGCCAGGAAGCGGCGCTCGATGCCGTCTTTGCCAAACAGCACGTGACGGGTGCGCAGCGTCGGCACCACCGGTGGGTCCGTCGCCGTCAGCAGGGCGACAAAGGCGCGGGCTTCGACGTCGACACGGCGGCCGGCGGGGTCTTCGTCGACGCGGATCGTCAGGGGCGTTTTGGCGTCCACGCGAAACGAGCGCAGGGTGCCGCGGGGCAGGAGCTCCACGACGGCAGACGGCGCCTCGCCAGTGATGGTCTGGGCGGCGCCGGCGACGATATCGGTTGTCACGGCCTGCTTCACCCGGAGGGTTGTAGCAGATGCTCCGGGACGCCGTCGCCATCGGTGCAGCACGTCGCCACGGCCCGTTGTTGTGTCATCACACGGGTGGCGCCGGATACTGGCGGTCCCGCTTCACGGCGGCGGCCACCACGATCCCCCAGGTCGCCCACAGCATGGTCTCCACGCCGATGTCGGCGGGATCAGCGCCAACGAGCGACCAGAGCCCGCCCGCCGCCCAGGTGACACCGACCATGCCGGTGGCCACCAGCATCGGCCAGCGTCGCCCCAGGGCGACCACGGCGCCCGCCAGCAGCAGGCCGCCGACGAGGGCGACCCCCGCCGAGACCAGGGCCGGGAATGCCTGCAGGCCCGCCAGCCACACGGGCAGGGGGTCGTCGAGGGGCAGGCCGACGTTGGCGCCGGCCAGGCGCTGCCGGGCGACCAGTTCGACAAGGAGCCCACCCCGCTGGGATGCAGCCACCAGGGGAAGCAGGGCCATTGCCCGGGTGATGGCCGCTGCCGCCAACACGATCAGGGCCGCCATGGTGCGGGCCTCCGCCGCCCGGAGCGGTGAGCGCTTGATCCACAGGCCACTGACCTCCACCAGGGCCAGGGCGGCTCCCAGCCGTACCGCCACCAGCGCCTCGTACTTTTCCCCACAGTGTCCCCACTGTCGGTCGCTGAGGACGATGGCGACGACGGCGGCGGCGGCGGCGGCGGCCACCCGCTGGTGGGGCACAAGCAACCACAGGGCGCCACAGACAAGCACAGCCAGGCGGGCCCGACCCTCCAGAGCCATGGCCGTCATGACGACGGTGGTGGCCGCCGCCAGCCACACGGCGAGTTGGTGTCTCACCAGCTGCCGTCCGCGTCTTTGAGGGCCTGCCGTCGTTCGTGGACGGCCACAACGCCGGGTTCAGCGGGCTCAACGGCGACGACGTCGAGCCAGACCAGGGAGGCGCCCAGGGGCCAACTGTGTCCCCGGGAAACGGCGGCGGCTTGCAGGGTGGCGAGGGTGCTCGCTGCCGGGCGCGCGGCAGCGGCGCTGGCGTGGCGGTTCAGTTCGGTCTTCACGAAGCGGGCGTCGTGACCGGTGAGTTCGAGGCCTGGCAGGGGCAGGCCGGTGGTGTCCACCAGCACGACGACGCCCTGGAGCGATGGCGGTCGCGGCAGCGGCGGCCGCGCGGTTGCCAGGGCCAGGACGAATGCCGCCACCAGAGCACAGCCTGTGCGCACCATGACGATCACCTCTGCCAGTCTTCGGCGCCGACGCCCGCTGCTTGAGCCCGGGGTCAGTGGGCAAGGAGGGACGGCGACGCGACGTTGATGCCGGGGTCCCTGTCGATGAGCTCAATGGTGCGAACCACGTGCTGCGGATGGGGGACCCGCACCTCGAGCACCGTGCCGCCGCTGCTGCCGGTGCGGACCTTGATGGTGCCGCCAAGATCGGCACAGGCCGTCCGCAGGGCATCAAGGCCCACGCCGCCGTCGTGGAGCCGGGACCAGTCCGCGCCCTGGCCGTCGTCGCGAAGCGCCACGACGAGTTCGTCGAAGAGGGCGTCGAAACGGGCCTCGATGGTCAGTTGGCCCCGGGCCGCCCTGGCGTTGGCCATCCGTTCGGCCGGGGGGTCCAGTCCGTGGTCGACGGCGTTGCTGACGGCGTGCACGATGGTGGACCACAAGGGCGCCCAGGTGGCGGAAGCGAAACGGAGGCCGTCGTCATTGACGACGACGTCGATCTCCTTGCCGAGTCGCCGGGACCGGGCGACGGCGTAGCCACCGACCCGCGTCAGGACCTGGGCCCCGGTGTCGTAGCGCCAGGCCCTGGCCACTTGCGCGAGTTGCGCGCGGGGCGCGCCCGCCGCGATGGCCTCGAGGAAGGCGTCGTGCTCCCGCTCGGACAGGACGACGGTGGAGGCGCCGCCACCGGGGCCGACCAGGCGACCAAGGCGCTGGCGCGCCTGCTGCCAGGCTGCACCCAGGGCTTCGATGGGGCGGGGATCGACAGCATGGTCGACGCCATCAAGCCGCTGTTCGAGAGCCTGAGCGACGGTGACGATGCTTGTGAGGCCAAGCATGGTGGCGTGGCCGGTCAGCGTCTGGAGCGCTTGCCCCACGTCCAGCCGCGGACTGTCCCGACGGAGAATGACCGCCACCAGCCGATCGCTCTCGTCGACGAGGGACAGAAAGCCGTTGCGGTCGCGCAGCAAGTGCTCGACGGCGGAGGCCATTTCGTGACGTTCCTCGTCAGCCCGGGCCCGGGCATCCTGTTCGGCCGCCCGCGCCACCAGCAGCGACACCCAGGCGACGACCACCGCCGCCCACACCGTCGCAGCGATGGCGAAGCGAAGCGCGTCCGTCGACGACAGCGACCACGCCGACGGCCACGGCACCAGCACCGGCAGCAGCATCAGGCCCACCAGTCCCGCCGTGGCGGCGAAGGGGAGGGACCGTGGTCCTGATGACTTGACGCGCATGACGACCTCGACGGGGCACATCGTCATTGGCCGCCGCAACTGAAGCTCAGCCGGTCAGCGTTCCGAGCTCGGCCCGGTCGCGGCCTGAATGCTTGGCCCGATACAGGGCCGTATCGGCGCGCTCGACCAGGGAGCGGGCGGTGTCGCCGGCGACGATCTCGGCGACGCCAACGGAGGCCGTCATCTGCACGATCAAGGTGTCGCCGATGACCTCCACATCGCGAATCCCTTCCAGGGCCCGCTTGGCCAGGCGCAGCCCGTCGACGGCGCCGGTGCCACGCAAGATGACGGCGAATTCCTCGCCGCCATAGCGCGCGACGCAATCGCCCGAGCGCGGAAATGACAAGGCCAGCGAATGGGAAAATGCCCGCAGGGCGGCGTCGCCGACAACGTGGCCATGGATGTCGTTGAGCTGTTTGAAATGATCAATGTCAAACAGCAGCAGGACGGCCCGTTCCCGGATGGCGTTGTGGGCCCGCAGGGCGTGCTCGAGTTGCAGGTCGAAGCCGCGGCGGTTGATGAGTTCCGTGAGGGGATCGGTCATGCCCTCGCGCTCGGCGGTCTCGAGACGGCCCTGGAGCTGCTCGGCGTGGGTGCTGATGTCCTGCAGGCGCTTGGCCCAGGCGGCCTCGCGCTCTTCGAGCACGGTGGCGAGGGCGGCGACGGTGTGCAGGGCGCAGCGACGGATTTCTTCGGGTTGTCCCTCCTGTGCCGCCTTCTTGAGCTTGGCGAGCTCGCCCTTGGCCCGTTGGTCGGTGATGCGATCTTCAGCAACGGCGCGACCCAGACTGCGGGTGACGGTGGTGATGGCGTCGCGCAGATCTTTGATGGCCTGGGCGCCCCGGTCTCGCCGACGAAAGATGAGTTGGCTGACGAAGGTCCGTGCCCCCGGCCAGTCGCGACCGGCTCGCGCCAGGGCCCGGTCCACCGAGGTGCCCGGGCTCCGCGACTGGGTCAGCAGATGCTGGGACCAGGCGCGGATGTTCTTCTTGTCGTCCTCGTCCTCGTCGGCCTCTGCCAGGGCGTTGAGGATGGTGCCGATGGTGTCGAGGGCGCCGTCAGCCAGCTCCTCGGGGGTGGCCTTGGCGGGCTCTGGTGCCTGCCGTGACCGTTCGGCGGTGACCACTTCGGTGCTGGAACGCCAGAACACGGACAACCTCCTGGGTGCACGGTGACTGTCACGATGGCTCTCACCGCAGCGGCGTCGCGGTCGACGCCCCTCGAATGGTCATTCGGCAGTCGGCGCCAAAGATTGACGTGTGGATCTGCCAACCCGGCCCGCTCCCCCTGTTTCCACGGGGACACGGGGACACGGGGACACAGCCTCAGATGCCACCGCTTTGCTCCAGGGGCGTTCCCGGCACGAGTTCGCGGGCACTGATGACCATCAGATCCGGGACAAAGCGACTGGCGAAGTCAAAGAGGGGGCGCCGCAAATCAGGCGCCGCCAGCAAGACGGTGGGCAAGCCACGCACGGCGAGCTTGTTGGCCTCCGACCCAAGGCGGTCCAGGAAGCGGCGGGCGGTGTCGACGTCGAGGGCGATGACGGCTTCGCCGTCGGCCACGGCCAGGGCACCGCGCAACGATTGTTCGGTCTGGCGCTCCAGCGTGACGGCGCACACGATGCCGCGCTCGTCCACGGCCCGCCCGGTGATGTGGCGGTTGAGGCGGCGGCGGACCTGCTCGATGAGGAAGGTGATGTCTTTGCTGCGCGGCGCGGCGTCGGCGATGCCTTCCAGGATCGAGCGCAAGTCCCGAATCGAGATCCCCTCGCGCAGCAGCCCACGACAGACCTGGACAAGCTCGCCGAGCGACAACATGGTCGGCACGGTGTCCTCGACGAGCTTGGGGGCCTCTTTGGCGCAGAGCGACAGCAGTTCCTGCATCTCCTGGCGACCAAGCAACTCGGGGGCGGTCTTCTTCAACAGCTCCGCCAGATGGGTGGCGATGACGGCGGCGGGCTCGACCACCGTGTAGCCGCGGGCCTCGGCGCGACCGCGGACGTCGGGCGTGATCCAGCGCGCCGGCAACCCGAAGGCTGGCTCCTTGGTGGCCTGCCCCTCGATGTTGGGCTCGGCGCCACCGGGGTCGAGGACCAGCAGACGATCCCGCTTGGCGGTGCCACGGGCCACCTCGACCCCCCGCAACAAGAACCGGTAGACGTCGGACTCCAGCCGCAGATTGTCCTTCAGGTGGACCGAGGGCAGCAGCACACCGAGGTCACCAGCCAACTGCTTGCGCAGGGACGTGACCCGGCCGGGCAGCTCGCCATTGCGGCGGGGATCGATGAGGGCCACCAGTTCGACGCCGAGCTCAAGTTCCAGGGCGTCGAGGTGCAGCAGGTCCTGGGGACGCTCCTCCGTTGCCGGCTTGGCCGAGGTTGGCGACGGCGCCTCGCCGCGGGCCACCCGGGCGGCGGTCTCCTGGGTGGACTTCACCCGTCGACCAAGCATGAACAGCATGACCGCCAGGCCCACGAGGACCACCGTGGGCATGCCGGGCACCAGGGCGATGAGCAACAGCACGGCCGCCGCCGTCATCAGCACCGCAGGATGCTTGGTGAGCTGGCCAGAGAAGGCCTGACCCAGATCGCCGGAGGTGCCGGCGCGGGTCACCACCAGGCCGGCCGCCGTCGACAGCAACAGCGCCGGCATCTGGGACACGAGACCGTCACCGATGGTGAGGATCGTGTAGGTCTCCATGGCCTTGGCGATGGGCATGCCGTCGCGCACCATGCCCGCGATGAGGCCGCCGACGATGTTGATGGCCACGACGGCCAGGCCGGCGACGGCGTCACCACGCACGAACTTCGAGGCACCATCCATGGCGCCGAAGAACTCGGTCTCTTGCTCCAGGCGTCGCCGACGACCGCGGGCGGTGGCTTCGTCGACGAGGCCGGCGGCGAGGTCGGCGTCGATGGCCATCTGCTTGCCCGGCATGGCGTCAAGGGTGAATCGGGCGGCGACTTCCGAGACCCGGCCCGAGCCCTTGGTGATGACGATGAAGTTCACGAGCATCAAGATGGCGAAGACGACGGCGCCAATGAGGACGCTGCCTCCCGTCGCAAAGCGGCCGAAGGCTTCGACGACGCCGCCGACCGCGCCGGGGCCATCGCCGCCGTGGGACAGGATCAAGCGGGTGGTGGCGACGTTGAGGGCCAGGCGCAGCAGGGTCAACACCAGCAGCAGCGACGGAAAGATCGACAGCTCGAGGGGCTCCTTGATGCGCAGGGCGAGCAACAACACCACGACGGACGCGGCCAGGTTGATGCCGAGCAACCCGTCGAGGACCACCGGCGGCAGCGGCACAATCAAGATGCCCAACACCGAGATGATGACCACCGCCAGGGCCGTGGCGGCCTGGACTTCGGCGTTGCTTGTGCTGGTGGCGTCGGCCATCGGTCACCCCGGACTGTTGCTGCATCGCGCGACGCACGGTTCATGGGGGGCAAAGCACAAGGCGGGCCAGGTGGTTTGTCGACTACTCGGGGCCGGTCCCCGGGGGACGACCGGTGACCTTGGCCACGAAGGCCAGCACCGCGGCGACGGCGCGGTAGGTCTCGGCGGGCACCTCCCGGCCGATGCGCACCCGGGCATGGAGCAGGCGCGCGAGGGGAATGTCCTTGACGATGGGGATGCCATTTTCGATGGCAAGGCGGCGGATGGCGTCGGCCTTTGGGCCCTTGCCCTTGGCCGTGATGCGCGGTGCCTTGTCGCTCTTTTTGCGGTAGCGCAGCACGACGGCGATGTGGGTTGGATTGACGACGACGGCGTCGGCCTTTGGCACCTCGGCGGCGATGGCTCCGCGGCGCAGTTCACGGTGCCGGCGCTTGCGGGCCCCGCGGATGTGCGGGTCCCCTTCGTCTTCCTTCATCTCACGCTTGATTTCGTCCTTCGTCATCTTCATCTTTTCGAAGAAGCGACGGCGGGTCAGAAAGACGTCGATGGCGCCGAGGACCACCAGCACGCCAGCACCGCGCAACGCGACTGACGACAGCAGGTCGGCGGTCTCCATCAAGGTGGTGGCGCTTGAGGCCCGCAGGGCCCCCACCAGCATCTCCCGATGGCTCAGCAGGGCGTGGAGGCTGACACCGCCGACCGCCATGGCTCTGACGATCGAGAGGCTGGTGTCGACAATCCCTTGACGGGTGAAGGCCTTGGTGACGGGCTCGGTGCTCCACAGGCGCGATGGATCGGGCTCGAGCAGGGTTGGAAAGAAGGCGCCACCGGTCTGGGCGAGACCCGCCAGGACCCCCGCCAGGCTTGTGCCCACGAGGACTCCCAACAGCGGCGCCCCAGCCATCAAGCAGTCCATGATGACGGTGCCCCAGGGCGGCAACGCCTGGGTGTCGATGTCGGCCATGGCGTTGGCCATGCGTCGCACCAGGCCCACCTGGCCCATGATGACGCCGGGCAACGTGAGCACCGCCAACACCGTCCCCGTGATGAGCGTGGCTGCCGAAACACCATCTTTGGACAGCGCGGTTTTGCCCTCTTCACGGGCCTGGTCCAGCCGTCGTTGGCTGGCCTCCTCTGTCTTGTCCTCTTGCGGTGTGTCGTCGTCCGACATGTGGTCTCAGGTGTGGATGGGTGGGTCTGCGTGGGTCTGCGTGGGTGCGGGTGAGACGTCACCGAAACGAGTGCAGGGTGGCGATGGAGGCCCGGGCGGCCATCTCGGCGACCACCGGCGCCATCGTGTAGAGGGCGAAGCCGCCGGCCAGCACGGGGACCGTGAAGCCGAGTCCCTGCAGGCCGAGGGCCGGCGAGCCCCGCGCCATCACGCCCATGAGGACGTAGCCGGCGCTCGTCATCGCCATCATCGGGAACGCCAGGCGCACCGAGAGGGCACAGGCGTCGACGAGGGACGGCAGCATCTGTTCCAGCAACAGCGACAATTCGGGCGTGTGGCCCGGCGGGACATGGATGACCGAACCACAAATGACCACGATGGCCTCCCGGTGAAGGCCCAGGGCCACAGCCATCATCAGCGCCAGCATGGACAGCAGGTCGGAGCCGACGTCGCTCTGGCTGCCGCTGAGGGGATCGACGGTCTGGGCGAAGCTGAGGCCCACCTGACCAGAGAACAACGACCCCGCCGAGAACGCGGCTTCAAGGCCGGCCCGGGCCGCAGCCCCCATCAGCAAGCCCATGGTGACTTCGGCCACGACCATCATGGGGGTGACGTCGTCGATGGGTGCAGCCCCCGTTGTCCACCAGGCGGAGGCACCCAGCACGAGCCCGAGCATCAATCGAACCCGCATCGGGACGAAGCGTGCCGACAACACCGGCGCGGTCACGATGAACGACGTCACCCGGGCCAGCACCAGCATCAAGCCTGCGACGCGGGCGGGCAAGGCGAGGTCGGCCACGTCGATCATCAGCCACCAGCCATGCGGACCATGGCACCGGCGAAGAACGCCGCCAGACGCTCGAGGACCGAGCCGCCGATGAGGAGTGCTGTGCCGATGACCGCGAGCATGCGCGGCAGGAACGAGACGGAGGGATCGTGCAGTTGGGTCATGGCCTGCAGCAAGCCAACGGCAACGCCGATGACGAGCAGCACCCCGATGAAGGGACCCATCAGGATGGCCAGCAGGGTCAGGCCCTCGCGCAGCAACTGGGCGGGGAGTTCAAGCGCCATGGAAGCTCCGCGCCAGGGCGGCCACAATGAGGCGCCAGCCATCAGCCAGCAGAAAGACCGCCAACTTCAGGGGCAGGGCAATCATCGCCGGCGGCACCATCATCATGCCCAGGCTCATGAGCACGCTGGCCACGAGGAGGTCGATGATGATGAGGGGAATGAAGATGTACAGGCCCATGGTGAAGGCCGTGGTGAGCTCCGAGACCAGAAACGCAGGGACCGCGATGCGCAACGGAATGTCGTCGATGGTGGCTGGGGCCTCGGCGCCGGCGAGGTCGTAGAAAAGGGCCAGGTCTTCGGTCCGGGTCTGGGGCAGCAGGAAGTCCTTGATGATGGCTTCGCTGCGGTCGGCGGCTTCGGCGGCGGACAAGGCGTCGTCGAGGTAGGGGGCGACGGCGTCGGCATGCAGCCGGTCGAGGGTGTTGCCCATGACAAACATCGTGAGGAAGAGCGACAGGCCGATGAGCACCGGATTCGGCGGGAGCTGGGGCGTGCCCAGGGCGGTCCGCAAGAACGACATGACGATGACGATGCGGACAAAGCCCGTCATGGACAGCACCAGCGCCGGCAGCAGCGACAGCACCGTCATGACGAAGAAGATCTTCAGGGTCGCGGGGCCGCCACCGTCGACGACCACCTGGAGGGGTTCGGTATTCACAGGTTCCGACCGCCTTGCAGTCGGCGCACGATTTCGGTCGCTTCGACGTCACCACGGAAGGCGGCCTGGGAGAGCAGGGGCCCCGACGACGACGACGACGACACCTGCTGGGGCAGGGTCGACTGGCTGCCCGGGCCGCTGACCAACGACAGGGACGTCGGCGCGTCGCTCTTCATGGCGCTGGCCAGGGCATCGTTGAAGAAGCGCTCGGGGTCGGTGTTCAGCCCGGACACCGGGGTCGGTCCGCAGTCGAGCAAGAGGCCAAGGCCCGCCTCCGACGAGGACAGCAGTACGCGACGCCCGGCCACGTCGACCACCAACAAGGACCGGCGTGGCCCGATGGCGACAGCCTCCTTGATCACGAGCAGGTTCCCCGGGGCATTGGTGGTTTGGCGACGACGCCACCACAGGCCGCCAGCCGCCGCCGCCAGCGCTCCCAACAGGGCGATGGCCCCCACGGGTGTGGCCGACGGCGCTGCCGTGGCGAGGGCACTTCCGCTGGCCGGTCCATCCCTGGTGGGGATGGACGACGGCATCGTCGCTGACGACGTCGGCGAACGGCCAGCGACGGCGTCGTCGGCGGAGCGGTCGTCGGCCGGGCCACGGTCGCCGGCCGGGGAGCGGTCGTCGGCCTGACTCAGGGCCACAATCTGGGCCAACGAAGCCGACGCCGATGTGGAAGACGACGAGGGAGAAGAGCGCGTGGTTCGCGGGGGTTGGGGTCTCGCGGCGGCTCCAGTGGTTGTGCCTGGGCCGACGGCCGCGGGGCCTTCCGCATGCGCGACGGGGCCGATGGCGAGGGCGCCGACGACGGCGAGGACGAGGCTTGTCATGGTGGTTCTCATCGAATGCCCCGGTCATTGCGGCCGACGATTTCCGTCACGCGGAAGCCCAGGTGGTCGCCGACGATGACGGCTTCGCCGCGGGCCACCAGGCGGCCGTTGACGAAGATGTCGAGGGGATCGCCGGCGGCCTTCTCGAGGGGAATCGCTGCGCCCTCTTCCAGCGCCAGCACCTGCTCCAGACTCAGACGGGTCCGCCCGATCTCGACGGCGACGTCCATGTTGACGTCGAGCAGGGTCTGCAAGCGGGCATTGTCGATCTCGGCATCAGCCATGGTGCTCTCCGGAGGTGCGTTGTCTGGTGGCCAGGGTGGACACCAGGCTTCGCTCTGCAGGACCGACATCAACGGCGACGTCGGCATGATGTTCTGGCTTCGACGGCGACGCGGTCGAAACGTCTTTCAGGTCCCTGGGGCTGCGCCCCGCACCGGCTTCTGCACGGGGTGTGCCGCTGGCGATGACCATCGCGACCCGGCCATCGCGAACCTCGGCCCGGGCGGTCAGGCGGGGCATGCCCTGAATCAGCACCGGGACGAGGGCCTTGGGGGACGATTGCAGCAGGACCAGGTCACCGGGGCTCAGGGCCAGCAGACGGCGCAGGGTGATCTGGGTTCGACCGAGTTCGGCCGAGACCTGCACGATGATTTGGGAGTGGTCGCCACCCAGGCGCCGGCCACTGCGAGCCCGCGGTCGTGCCGGGGCACCACGGGCAGTGACGAGCCACGACGACGGCATCGCAATCTCGATGCGAGCGTTCAAGTCCCCCGTGAACACGATGGCCAGGGCAATCATGTTGGCGCTGCGGTCGATGCTGGTGAGTTCGCGAGGGTCGGCGTGGACCTTGATGAGCCGCAGCGGATGGGCTGGCACATCCCGGGGCAGCCCCAGGCCCAGCGAGGTCAGCATGGAGGCGAGGAAGCGGGCCAGCAGTCGTCGCTCGGCGGGTGACAGGGGGCGGATGACGTCGCTCATGGCCGTCGGCTGGGCCGAGGTCGGGGCGATGGCCATCAAGGCCAGGGCCCGGGCGGACGAGTCGTTCATCACCAGCAGTCCACCGGGAAGACCGATGCCCGCTCCCAGCTCGACGACCACCATGGGGCCGCCAGACTCGCTGATGAGGAGATCCTGGACGGGCATGAGTCGCGGCGCCGCGTCTTCGACGTCGATCTGGCGGCGGGTCTGGTGGCGCACGGCCTCTTTCAGCCGGCGCAGAATCGAGCGCACGTGGATGTCGAGAAAGGCAGCGGCGCGGGAGAGTTCCTGGTCCGATCGACCAAGCTGCAGTGGCAGGACCCGCGGTCCGCCATTGGTGACGGCGCCGCCGGCGGCGGCGATGCTGAGGGCCTCGATTTCGTCGTCGTCGAGGAGCATCGGTCTACCTCACTGCACAAGAAACGCGGAGATGTAGACGGCCTTCACCCGGCCCGGCACGACGGCGTCAATGGCGTCGCGGAGCCAGCCCTTCATGCGGGTGAGTCCCTCCGCCCCCCGGAGCTCTTCAAAGGTGTGCTCACACAGCGTCATGATGACGGCGTCCCTGACGCGGGGAATGTTTTCCTTGAGCTGCTCCAATTCATCGGCCCGCTCCATCTCGACGTCGATGGTCAGGCGCGCGTACCGATCGACCTCGGGGTTGCGCAGATGGATGACGAGGTCCTCGATGCGGGCGGTGGTGCTGCTCATGTCCCCCGAGGAGGCGGCTTCGGGCTTGGCGTGCCCCCCCGCTGGCGGCGCGGCACCGTGTTCCCCTGCGGCAGGCGCAGCCTTTTCAGCAGCAGGGGCAGCGCCATGCTCTCCCGCTGGTGGCGCCCCATGCTCGCCGGCAGCAGCGGGTGCTGCCGCGGGTGGATGTTCGCCGGCAGCGGCAGCCGGGGCTGCAGCCTCAGCGGTCGGGGGCGTCGCCGGGGCAATGCTGCCGGGCCGGAGCAGGACAACGGCGGCGAGGCCTGCGGTGGCCAGCAGGTTTACGCCGGCGACGAGGAGCACGACTTTGCCACCGGACAGTCCCTTGGTGGATGCGGCGGGCTCTGGGGCCGGGGGGGCTGGGTCGGACATGAGCGAGCTCCTGGGCAAAATTGCGGTTCGAGACTGACAACGGCGCTTCACCGGCGGACTGAACGTCAGATCTGCAACGCCAGCGTCAGGTTTGTTGCGGTGGCGTCCGGGCATGACGTCAACGGCCCGACGGTCCGTCACAGATCCAGCGGTGCGAGGCCCCTCAAGGCTGCGTCCCGGGGGTCGATGAACAGTCCATGCATGGTCAGGACGCGGTTGTTCCCTTGTTCCCGGTTTCGACGGCCACGCGCCCACGGCCCTACCTCGGCGGGGCTGCGGACGGTGGTCCGGCGCGCGTGCGGGACGTCGGCTGGCCCGCCGTCCCGGGCACGAAGCTCGTTGCGCCCCCGGCACCGCCCACCGCCCACCGCCCGGTGGTCGCCAATGGGGGCTTCAACAGCGCCCTCAGCGACGACGGCCACTTCGGTGGAGATACGCCCGGCGACGATGACAGCCATGACGACAGCGACGACGTCAGCCATGACGACAGCCACGACGTCGGCAGTGACAACGACCACGGCGCCCCCGCGGTTCTTGCTGTTGGGGTCGAGTCCCGGGTCGACATCGACCGGGGCCACCCGCCCGCAGGCAACGGGGCGCTGGATGTGTCGTCGTCCGTCGACGCTGTCGCCGGCGTGCTCGCTGTGCAGGATGACCTGATGGCCCGGGCCCGGGTGGAGATTGTCGAGCTCGCCCTCCACGTGGCGCGCCACGTCATCGGCGAACACGTGGCCTGGGGCGCCTTCGACCTCAAGCCCGTCATTGAGGACGCCTTGCGCCAACTCGGCGAAGCCCTCGAGGTGGTTGTTCGGGTCGGGCCCCAGCAGCATGCAACGGTGGCAGCGGCCATCGGCAATCTGGCCGGGGCCCATCGTGCCCGCGTGGTCCTCGATGAGAGCCTTGGCGCCGGCGATGTGGTCATCGTCAGCGACAGCGGCACCGTCGACGGTCGTTTGGAGCATCGGCTGTCGGCCATCGCTCATGCGGTGCGCACGTCGGTCGGCGGCGGGGATCGTCCATGACCCCCACCCGCCCTCGGCTGGTGGATGTCGACGCCGTGACGCTGGCCCTCGGCCGGAGCACGTTACACGTCGACGGACGGGTCGAGCGCATCTCGGGCCTGCTCATCGAGGCGACGCTGCCCCACGTCAAGATCGGCGCCGGTGTCGTCATCGAGAGCGACGACGGACCGGTGGCTGCCGAGGTCGTGGGCTTCTCTGGCCAGCGCGCCTTGCTGATGCCCATCGGCGACACCCTTGGTCTGCGGGAGTCCGCCCGGGTCCGCGTCGTCGACGATCGGGCGGTGCTGAACGTCGGGCCGGCTTTGCTTGGTCGCATTCTCGACCCCATGCTGGTGCCCCTTGATGGGCGGCCGGCACCTGTCGGCGTTCAGAATGTGCCCCTCCAGCGAGGGGCGCCAAGCCCCATGAAACGTCGTCGGATTTCGGCGGTGCTGCCCACGGGGATTCGCGCCATCGACAGTTGTTTGAGCATTGGTGAAGGCCAGCGTGTCGGCATCATGGCCGGCGCCGGCGTCGGCAAAAGCGTGTTGCTCGGCATGCTGGCGCGATCGACCGCTGCCGACGTCATTGTCGCCGGCTTCGTCGGCGAACGTGGCCGTGAGGTGCGGGAGTTTGTGGAGCGGGACCTCGGCGCCGAGGCCCTCAAACGGTCGGTGTTGATCGTCGCCACGGGTGACCAGGCGCCCCTGTTGCGGGTGCGCGCCGCCACCGCCGCCACCGCCATCGCCGAGTACTTTCGCGACCAGGGCAAGAAGGTGCTGCTGCTCCTCGATTCCCTCACCCGGGTGGCCATGGCCCAGCGTGAAATCGGTCTGTCGGCGGGTGAGCCGCCCACGACCAAGGGCTATCCGCCGAGCGTCTTTGTCCAGCTCCCCCGGCTGCTGGAGCGGGCGGGCAACGACGAAGGCCAAGGCTCCATCACCGGGGTCTACACCGTGCTCGTCGAGGGGGATGACCTTTCCGATCCCGTCGCCGACAGCGCCCGTTCGATTCTTGACGGCCACATCGTGTTGTCACGGCGACTGGCAGGCAGCGGCCATTTCCCCGCCATCGATATCCTGCAGAGCGCCAGCCGCGTGATGGGCGACATCGTCGACCAGCGTCACCAGGACGTCGCTCGTGGCATCCGCCAGGAACTGGCGACCTATCAGGAGAGCGCCGACCTCGTCGAGGTGGGGGCCTACGTCAAGGGCACCAACCATCGCCTCGACCTGGCCCTGGCCCACCGATCGGAGCTGTTGGCGTACTTGCGCCAGCAGCCCGAGGAGCGGATGGGCCTCACCGAAACCCTTGAACGTGGTCGACGACTGTTGGCGGCCCCCGAGCCCCAGGCGCCGCGCGCCGTCGCTCTCAAGCACGAAGGACGTCCCGATGTTCGCTGAGCTGATCGTCACCTCGCTGTTGATGACGGGCTCAGGTGGGGCCGCACCCCCCCCCGCGAGCAAAGGCGAAGCCGTGCCGGCTCGTTCGATCTTGCCCGAGCGGACCCACCGCGAGTGTGTCTCGACGGCGGTGCCAAGCCTGTCGCCCCAGGCGTTGCTGGAAGAACTCAGCCGGGCATCGGTGCAACGGCGCCAACTCAACGAAGAGCAGCAGCGCCTCGACGAGGATCGGGGCAGCGTCGAGAAGGAGCGGGCGGCGCTGGCGGCTGAACGGTTGGCCTTTGACGCCGAGCGACAGGCCTTTGCGGCGGCGGTGGCTGCCGCAAAGACCACGGCCGCCGCGGCTGCGGCCGCGGTGCCCCCGCCGGTTGTGGCTCCCCCGCCGCCGAAACCGAGGGCAACTCCCGATGTGGCCCGGATCGCCAAAACCCTGCAGGGCATGAAGCCCGCGAACGCCGGGGCCGTCCTCGGCAAACTCTCACCGGCGGTGGCCGCCAGCGTCGTCATGCGCATGAAGCGCGAGTCGGCATCCGCCATCCTGGAGACCCTCAAACCAGAGCAGGCCGCCGAGATCGCCTCAAGTATGTCCACTGCGGTGGCCGATGAGGCTGGTGCAGGTGTTGTGACGCCTCCGACTGGAGCGTCACCGAAGGCCAAAGAGGTGCCGTGATGTCGGTTGCATCCATCAGCCCCAAGGCATCGCGGGGGCCATCGGCAGGCGCCAATGAAGCGTCGGCGGCGCGGGGACCCACGGCGTTTGCCGATGTCCTCGCCGACGCCGAGTCCACCACCGCAGGGACGCCGTCGGCCGAAGGCCATGCTCAAGGATCGGTGCTCCGCCAGACGATGCTCGTCGACAACGGCGTCGCCGGCAGCCTCGCCGAGCGCCATGAGCCAGCCACTGCCTCCGGCGACGCCGACGACAGCGACGCCGACGCCAGTGCTGACGCCAGCGCCGACACCAGCGCCGCGGCCGCCGGCATTCTGGCGGCCGCCGCCATCGACGTCCGGCCCATCGACGTTCCGGTCGCAAGATTCCTGGCGCCCGTCGTCGGGGCCACCCTGGCGCCGTCCCTCGAACCCGGTGCCCAGGGCGCCACAGTCAGCGGGGCCGCTGGACGCCTGCTGGCCTCGACGACTCCGCTGGCCATGGCTGGGCCGTCCAAGCGGGTGTGGCCGCCGGCCATCAAGTCGTGGCTTGAAGAAGGGCGCGCGGCGGACAACGACGTCACCACAGGTCAGATGGCGTCGCGCACGGCGGTCCAGAACCTCGCCGATGCCATCGAGCAACACCTCCTCGGGCAGCATCGTCCCCCGGCCCAGTCAGCGGGGGCTTCCCCGGCGGGGGCCATGGGCCCATCGGTTCCAAGGCGCCCTGCTGACGGCGACGTCAATGCCGAGAAGTCGCAGGCGAAGCGCGCATCGGATCTGTCAGGCACGGCGGCCGCGGTGTCGGCGGCCTGGCCGCCGTCGCCGTCGTCACAGGCGGCGTCATCGCCGGCGGCACCATCGGCCATGGTCGCGCCAACGTCTTCGTCGTTGCCGTCGTCTTCACCAGAGGCTTCGGCCCCCCTGCAGCATTTGCAGGCCCAACTGCTGGACCCGGCCGCCGGGATCTTCTTGGATGGTCGACGGGCGGTGGTGTCCCTTGAAGGCGTCACCATGGTCGTGTCGACCTCGGCGGACGGCCGCACCGATGTGGACCTGCGGACGGCGGAGGCGTCGACGGCGGCGTCGCTGGGGGCGGAGCGCCAGGTGCTTGCCCGGGGCTTGCAGCAGGAGGGGTTGTCCCTCGACCATCTCGGCGTGGCGACCCGGTTGACGGTGGCCGAGCCCGTCGCCGCCGTCGCCAGCGTGGCGACGTCGGCGAGGGCGTTTGGGGATGGTTCCCCGGGTTTCGGCGATGGTTCCAGGGATGGTTCCAGGGAGCGTCCGGAGGCGCCGGTCGTCGACGACTCAAAACGCGCTGTCCGTCAGCCCCCTGCGTCGGGCGACGGGCCTCGAAGCGGTGGCCAGCGACCGGGGCACATCACGGTCCAGGCATGACGGGTCCTGGCCTGTGGGAGCGCCCATGACGCGGTCTGTGGATACCCAGCAACAGACCCTCGATCTGCTGTTGGTGCGCGAGCTGCTGAAGAGCGCCAAGGTCTTCGGCGGGGCCGGTCCCCATGCGGGTCTGGCCCAGGATGCCTTCGTCGACGTCATCGCCGAAGCCGTGGTCCATGCCTCCCATCCCCAGATGTCGTCGAGGTCGGCGGGGCATCCAGAACCCTCGACGCCACGGCCGGCGTCGATGGCCGTTCCAGCATCAGCCCTCGGGGCCGTCGTCGCCGGTCCCGCCCGGGTGTCGAGCCCGTTCGGCCACCGCCATGACCCCATCACCGGCAAGGATGCCGGGCACCACGGCATGGACATCGCGGCTCCCGAAGGCACGCCCATCAGCAGCCTGGGCGGCGGCGAAGTGGTCTTTGCGGGCCGGGCCGGCGGCTACGGCCTGGTGGTGGATGTGAAAGGCGATGACGGTCGCGTCATCCGCTACGCCCACGCCCACGAGTTGTCGGTAAAGGTGGGTCAACGTGTGGAAACCGGCCACCAGATCGGCACCGTCGGCTCCACCGGCCGCAGCACGGGGCCCCACCTCCACCTCGAGGTCCGGGTCGACGGGGTGGCCGAAGACCCCACCACGGCCCTGCTGACCGCGTTTGCGCGGCGTCGGCAAGCCCCATGAGCGAGCATCAGGACTTTCAGATCCGGCGCCCTTTATGTCTGGGCGGGTTGTACCGATAGATGGACAACCCGGGAGTTCCTGTGAGGGTCAAAGACCCAGTACCAGTTGGTCGCGTCGCGCCGGTAGGCGAAAGCAAGGCTGCGGCTGAGCTTTCCGCCAAGACCGACGGCGAAGTCGCGGCTGACAAAGTCACGGTGGACGAATCCCGGGAACGGGAAGCGGCCACCGCCGAGGTCCGCCGCCAGGTGGGCACCATCCGCCAGAAGCGTCTGGTGGAGATTGAGGCAGCCGTGCGCAATGGAACCTACCGGCCCGACCCGCGCGTCATCGCCGAACGCATTCTGCAGGCTGCGGCTCTCGACGCCCAGCTCTCTGTCATGACCAGGGGAGTCCGCTGATGCAGCCCGTTGAAGCCGCCCACCAAGCACTTGAAGCCCTCCGCGCGACCCTCGAGGGCATCGAGTCCTCCATCGTCGGTCTCACCGTCGCCGCGCTGCGCTTCGACATTGCCGAGGTGATTGCCCTCACCGCCGCCATCGACCGGGCCCAGGACACCATGGCCCAGCGCCAGGCCTCGGCCGCCGCTGCCCTGGGCGCCGCCCAGCGCCTCGACATCGAGGCCACCCGCACGGCGCTTCGTGCCATCCAGCACGACATCCGCGCCCGGGTGCAGCGCATTCAAGAGGCCCAGATCCAGGCCCGCAGCGTGGTCCAGAAGGCCCGCTCCTTCGCCGCCGCCCATGAGCGGGTGCTGGTGGCGGCCCCATCGACGACCACGGGCTACACGCGCCGGGCCGTGGCGGCGACGGAACCATCCCTCGTGGGGGCTCTTCACGACGCGGCCGTGTGACGGTCTGCATCCTTCGTTCAACGGGTTGTTCGACTCGTTCGACGGTTCGTTGGACGGTTTCCCTCGCTGACGTCGTCGGCGTGGGGCTTCACGTCGGGCCGGTGCCCGCGCCTGAATCGGGGATGCTGTGAGCGACCTCTTCTCGCTGCTTCACAACGGGGCCCGCTCCCTGACCGCCCACCGGACGGCCATGGCGACGGCCAGCCACAACCTCGAAAACGCCTCCACCGACGGCTATGCCCGCCAACGGGTCAGTCTGACGACGTCGCCGGCGTTGAACGCGACCCCCGCCGGCAGCATCGGCACCGGTGTGCGCGTTGAACAAATCACCCAGGCCCGCGATCGCTTCATCGAAGCGCGGCTGCCGGGATTGCGTTCAGAGTTTGGTTTCAGCGCTGCCCGCGACAGCACGCTGAACGCCATCTCCTCCTTCGACAGCGAAGGCGGCGCCGCCGTCGCCACCCGCCTGGGTGACTTGTTCGCGTCGTTGCAGCAGCTGCAGACCCGCCCTGCGGACCCCTCTGTTCGTCGCGCCGCCGTCGGAGCCGCCGCCGACTTCGTCCGCGCCCTCGGCACCGCATCCGCCGACCTCGCCACGGCCAAGAGCAGCGTCGACGTCGATGTCCGGGCCCGCGCCCCCGAGATTCAACAATTGGCCGATCGGGTGGCGTCGCTCAACAACGAGATTGCCATCGCCCAGGGCAACGGCGGACCACCCAACGACCTCCTTGATCAGCGCCAGGTGGCCATCGACGCCCTCGCCGAACAGGTGGGGGCCCGCATCGTCCCCGGCGACGACCCCGCCGTCACCCTGACCCTGCCGGGTGGCCAACCCCTCGTGGTCGGCAACCGCGCCGCCCGCGTCGGCGTCGGCACCGCCAGCGATGGCCGATTGTTGTTGTCCCTCGGCGGCACCGATGGGGCTCCGGCCCGCCTGCTTGACCAACGGGATGTTGGCGGCACCGTCGGCGGCCTCCTCGAAGCTCGCGACGTCGACCTCACGTCGGTTGAAAACGAACTCGACACTCTCGCCTTCGACGTGGCCTCGGCCTTCAACGCTGCCCACAGCGGCGGTATCGCGCTGGACGGCAGCACTGGTCGTCCGCTCTTCTCGCTGCCGGCGACGGCCCAGGGGGCGGCGCGCTTGATGCGCGTTGAGGCGTCCATCGCGGCCGACCCGAACCTGCTGCAGTTGTCGTCGACGGGGGCCAGCGGCGACGCCGGCACCCTGCAGGCCATGTTGCAGGTTCGCGATGCCGCCGTCGCGGGGGCCACCGATCCCTTCTCGGCCCTGGCCTCGATCACGTCGTCCATTGGTGAGCGCTCTCGCAGCGCCGGCACCGACCGCCTCTCGGCCCAGAGCCTGCTGAACCACGGTGTGGCCCAGCGGGACAGCGTCTCGGGGGTCTCCATCGACGAGGAGTTGGTCAACCTGCAGCAGGCCGAGCGGGCGTTTCAAGCCGCCACCAAGGTCATCAGCACCGCCGACCAGATGCTGCAAACAATTCTCGACCTGCGGTGACAGCCGTCCGACGGGGTCCGGCCCGACGTGATGATGGGCCCTGTGTGACCTTGCTGTGTGAACCTGGACTGCGGAGCGACCATGCGCGTCAGTGAACGGTACATCTACGACAGCGGTCGCCAGCGACTGGAGGTTCGCCGCGAGGCCCTCGCCAAGGCCACCGAGCAGGCATCATCGGGCCTGCGGGTCTCGCGGGCCCGCGACGACCCCCGCGCCGCAGCCCTCCTCGTGCGCCACGAGGGCGTCCGCGCCCGCGCCGACGCCATCTCCACCACCGCCGGCAGCGCCCTCGACGATCTCGACGCTGTGGACAGCGCCCTCGGCGAAGCCAGCGCCACCCTGGAGCAGGCGGTTTCCCTGGCGGTGCAGCTCAGCAACGACACGTTCAACGCCACCGACCGCGCCGGCGGTGCCCAGTCGGCGTCCCAACTGCTGAAGGCGTTTGTTGGCGCCCTCAACATCGAGAGCGATGGGCGCTTCCTGCTTTCGGGGACCCGCGACGACACGCCGCCCTTCACCGACGCCGGCGTCTACCAGGGTGACGACGGTGTGCGGCGTCTGGAGCTGGCGCCCGGCATCGTCGAACAGGTCTCGGTGCGCGCCGACCTCGGCGTGGCCGGCACTGGCGGTGGGACCAACATCCCCGCGGCCATCATCGCCCTGCGCGATGCCCTCGCCGCCAACGACACCAACGCCATCCGCGCCAGCATCACCGGCTTGAACGACAGCGTCCGCCAGCTCTCCAGCCTGCGCACCGACGTGGGAGCCAGGGCCGTGTCTGTGCAAAGTGCCCGCTCGGTGGCCTTCGGCGTCAAGGATGCCGCCGTCCGCGCCGCCGCCAACGAGGGCGAGGTCGACATCGCCTCTGCGGCCACATCGCTGGCTGAAGCCGAGCGTGCCTTTGAGGCCGCCACCCAGGCGACGGCGCGCTCGTTCCGGCTCACGCTCCTCGACTCGCTGCGCTGAGCAGCGGGTCCCCATCAACCCTGCAAACCATCAATCCGTCGGCCTGCTGAGCAGACACCCGGGCGTGCCCCGGGGCGTCGAGAGGACTCAGATGACCTCGAGCTCGGCGTCGAGGGCGCCGGCAGCCTTGAGGGCTTGCAGGATGGCGATGAGGTCTCGTGGCGAGAGCCCCAGGGTGTTGAGGGCGGCGACGAGGGCATCGATGGTGGCGGCCTGGGGCAACGCCTTCAACTGGGCGCGTCCCTCCTTGGCGTCGAGGGAGGCCACGTCGGCGCGCTGGGTGGTGCCCGTCGAGAACGCGCCCGGCTGGCTGATGACGGGAGAGCGGGCCACGCGGATCTTGAGCCCACCATGGGCAATGGCCACCGGACGCAGACGCACATGCTCGCCAATGACGATGGTGCCCGTGCGTTCGCTGATGACCACCCGGGCCCGTTGATCGACCTCGACCTCCACGGCTTCGATGCTCGCCAGCAGTTCAAGGGAGCCCTTGCCGGCCATGGTCACGCGAACGGCGGCGGAGTCCTCGGCGACAGCGATGGGGGCCCCACCGGGTGCGCCCAGGGCCGCGTTGATGGCGTCGGCAAGGCGACGCGCGGTGGTGGCGTCCGGTCGGCGGAGGGCGAGCTGCAACGAGTCTTCAGCCACGGGAACCACCGCCCGTTCGACGACGGCGCCAGCGGGCACCCGGGCCGTCGTCGGTGGGTTCTTCTGCAAGCGGCTGCCGGCGCCCTCGACGACAAAGCCACCAACCTGCACAGCGCCCTGGGCGATGGCGTAGACGGCCCCGTCGATGGCCTGCAAGGGCGTCATGATCAACGTGCCACCTTCCAGGGAACGCGCGTCACCGAGGGACGACACCGTCACATCCAGCCGACTGCCGGGTCTGACAAACGATGGCAGCTCCGTCGTAACGGTGACGGCGGCGACGTTTCTGGCGGCGATGTCGCGGGGGTCCACCCGCACGCCGAGGCGGCCCAGCATGCCGCTGATACTCTGGGCGGTGAACGACACCCGACTTGAATCACCCTGACCCTGCAGGCCAACCACCAGCCCGTAGCCGACCAGGGCGTTCTTGCGGTGACCGACGACGTCCACCAGGTCCTTCACCCGGCTGGTCCCCGCAGTCGGCGCCGACGCGGCCGGTGCCTGGGCCAGGACCGACGTCGAAAGCGACCATGAAGCGACCATCGCGGTCAGAAACAGCAAACGGCGAGACACATTCAAAATGGCCACAGGAATCCTCCAGTGCGGGTGACAATGCCTGGCGATTCGGCGTCGCTGACCACGCCCTGGCCGACAAACTCGATGTGGGCTTCGGCGATGCGGGAGCTGTCGATGGTGTTTTCGTCGTCGATGTCGATGGGACGCACCACGCCCGAGACATAGAGGTGCTGCTCCTCGCGGTTGACGAGCACGACCCGATGGCCCTCCACAAAGAGATTGCCGTTGGGCATCACCGATTTCACCACTGTGGAGACCGTGGCCACCAGCCGCTCGGTGCGGCCCGTTTGTCCTCGACCCTCGAAGGTGTTGCCGGCGGTCATGCCCGCCTCGAGGTCCACCGCCGGAATCGGCACACCCGGCAGCAACGGCGCCAGCAGGGGGCCGATGATGGGCAGCCCCGTGAGGCCACCACCGGCCCAGCTGTTGTGGCTCGTGTCGGTGGCGGCGCTGCGCTCGGCGTCGGCGACCTCCTCGACGCGGACGACGACGATGTCGTTGATGCGGTAGGCCCGGGCATCAACAAAGAGTCCCGCCCCCACCACGCCAGGCTGAAACAGCGAGCCGCTCGACGACGGCGTTGCCGCCGCGGGGCTCTCGGCCATCGCCGGCGGCGCCCGGACCTTGGGCGTATACGGGGCAATATGGGCGGGACCGCAGCCGACCAGCAGTGCACCAGCCGCCAGGAGTCCAGGCCCGATTCGTGGCGTTCCCCGTCGCAAGGTCAGCATCATCAGGCTCCTCCTCATGGCGTCACCACCAGCGTGTTGCCGTTGGTGTCGTCGACGACCCCGACAAAGGTCCGTCCGGTCGTGCTGCGGGCACAGACGACGTCAGCAGCGGCACCATGTCGGCCGCGGTCGGTTGCGCGACACGGGATCACGACCCCGGCCGCTTCGACAACGAAGCCCGGCCCGGTCACCGCCAGCACGATCGACGAGCCCACCGCCGGGGGAGGGCGACGGGGGGTCAGCGCCAGCGTCATCTTCACGGATTCCCTGCATCGCCGTTGCTGGTCATCGCGGCCCAGACGGGTGCCGTCGACGACGAGCGTCGTCGCCGTGGCGGATTCGACTGGTTTGGCGGCCTGGGCGCCGGGCGCGGCTGCATGGGTCAACGCCTGTCGTCCTGTGGGCGACAGCAGGAGTCTCGTCGGGATACACCGACCTTCGCTGGGGGTCAGCGACACGACGGCAACGCGGAATGACGGGGACGATATCTCATCCGCCAGGGCCACCTCGGGTGGCATGGCGCCGTCAACGGGCAACGCCGCCTGCAGGAGTCCGAGCACAATCAGCGAAAACACGGGCACACCTCGTCGAATGTCGTCTCTGGTCCCGGCGAACGCCGCGGCCACCGCCCGCGACCACGAGGGTCGCAGCACGGTCCTGTTCAGCCATCGCGTCATCCGAGGCTTCAGCGCAGGTTGGTGAGCTTCTGCAGCATCTGGTCGGCGGTCTGGATGACCTTGCTGTTCATTTCGTAGGCCCGTTGGGTCGTGATGAGATCGATCATCTCCTCGACGGTGGTGACGTTTGACCCCTCCACGAACCCCTGCAGCAACGTCCCCGCGCCGCCTTCGCCGGGGGTCACGAGCGTGGTTCGTCCGCTGGCCTCGGTGGGGACAAAGAGGTTGCCGCCGAGGGCCGTCAGACCACCGGGATTCTCACTGACGGCGAGCTCGATGGTGCCCACCTCCGTCGGCGTCGTGCGACCAGGCACGGTGGCCTGGACCCGCCCAGACTCGCTGATGGTGACGTTGATGGCGTCGCTTGGAATGGTCAGCCCTGGCTCGATGGCCAGGCCTTGTTGGGTCACCAATTGGCCCGTGGCGTCGATGCGCAGATTGCCGGCGCGGGAGAGGGCCAGGGTGCCATCAAGTTGACGGACCGGCAGGAATCCGTCGCCCTGGATGGCCACGTCGAGGGGATTCTGGGTGCCAATCAGGTCACCCTGGGAAAACGTGCGCGACGTGCCGGCGGCCCGGACACCGAGCCCCACCTCGAGGGGAATGGGCCGACCACCTTCGCCGGCCTGGGCGGGGCGGAGGGTTTCCACGAGGAGGTCCTCGAACTCTGCCCGCGTCTTCTTGAACCCCGTCGTCGAGGCGTTCGCCAGATTGTTGGCGGTCACCTGCATCTTGACCTCCTGGGCGTTCATTCCAGTGGCCGCGGTGTAGAGGGCGCGCATCATGGCAGTTCTCCCGGAGTGGACAGGTCTGAAGGAGCACATTCGAAGAGCGTGTCGACGTCAGCCACGCAGACGTCCCAGTTCGGAGGCGCGCTCGTCGAGCTTGCTGGCGGTCTGAATCGCTTGCATCGCTTCGTCATAAGCACGTTGCGCGCCAATCAGACGGATGGCGCTGTCGAGCCCGGACACGCTCGATCCCTCACGCATGCCGACCTGCACCGGCGTGGCCACCGGGGACACCTGGCTCGCGTCCTGACCGACGACGACGCTCGGGCGGACCCTGGTCAATGGTCCCGCGATGGCGTGCTGTCCCAGGGTGCTTGTGAGGTCCCCATTGGCGAAGACCTCGCCACGCTCGCCAATGCGCACGCTGGCGCCCGGCGCCACCACCACGGGCTGCCCAGTGTCGTCGTGGACGGGATGGGAGCCCGCACGGACGACGCCGTCAGCATCGACAGAGAGGCGGCCGTCGCGGGTATAGCCGACGGTGCCGTCTTCGAGGGTGACGGCCAGCCACGAGCCATCCGCCAGGCGAACGTCGAGGGGCGAGCCAGTATCGATGGCAGGTCCGCTCCGTTCGTCCACGCCGTCGGCCACCGCGGTCACGTGAACCTGGGAGACGTCTCCTTCGGCGAGTTCGGCAACGACGCTCTGAAAGATTGGTCGGGAGCCACGGAACCCCGGGGTCTCGACGTTGGCAAGGTTGTCAGCGACCGCGTCGAGGTCCCTGAGCCGTGCGGCGGCCGCGTTCATTCCCACGTATCGGCTGTCGGCCATGATTGCCTCCTGCAGGAGAGGCATCGACAGCGTCAGAGTTCCCTTGAGGTCGTCAGATCCCTGGCGGGGTCCGGTCCAGGTCAGGGAGCCATGCTGGCCAACTCGACGATGAAGTCGATCCGTCGGTTGCGCTGGCGGGCGCCATCGCTGTCTTCCTGGATCACGGGCCTGGTGTCGGCATAGCCGGCGACGGCCAGGCGTGAATGGGGCATGAGACGAGCAGCCTCGATGTAGCGCACCACGGCTGCCGCCCGCATCGCCGACAGCTCCCAGTTGTCCACGCCCCGGGCACGGAGGTTGTCGGTATGCCCTTCCACGCGAACGGTCTCATTCAGTTCGGCCAGTTCGGTGATGACAAAGTCAATGGAGGGAATGGCACTTGGCAGCAGTCGCGCGCTGCCGGCCTCGAAAGTGTCGGCGGCCGACATCCGTACCACCAGGCGCCGGCCGTCGAGTTCGGCCGTGAGTCGAGTGGAGGCACCCGCCCGCCGACCGATGCGCTTGACGACAGCTTCGGCCCGCGTGTTGCTCGTCGACAACGATGGCGGCAGGACGCGAATGGTCTTGGAACCGAGGTCGGGGAGGTCTTTGAAGAGGGGCAGCTCGCCGCCACCGCCTTCGCCCTGGATGTGCAGCGCCCAGCGGACGGCGTTCTCCACCTGACGCACCTTCTTCTGGTCCACCGCCGACATGGCGTAGAGCACCACGAAGAGGGCGAACAGCAGGGTCATGAAGTCGGCAAATGAGATGACCCATCGCTCGTGGTTCTCATGTTCCTCGTGGACCTCATGCTTGCCCATGCTGCTCCCCGCCACACCATCACCAGCACCAGAAAATCGGGCCGGCGGCGGTGTGCCTCAATGACTGTCTTTGCCTTCGACCTTGCCGCCGTAGGCGGCGATTTTCTCAGCGAGGGCACTGGTGGACAGGCCCTCCTGGATGCCGAGGACCGCCTCGATGATCAGGGTCTTTCGATCCTTCTGCCAGCCCAGCTTGATCTTGCACTTGCTGGCCACGGGAATGAAGATCAGGTTGGCCATGCCGACGCCGTAGATGGTGGCCACGAAGGCCGTCGCGATGCCGCCACCGAGTTTGGACGGGTCTGACAGATTTTCCATCACGTGGATGAGGCCGAGCACCGCGCCGAGAATTCCGACAGTCGGGGCAAAAGCGCCGGCGGCATCCCAGACCTTGGCGCCGGCGGTGTCATGCACGAAGTCGTGATGGGACTGCGCTTCCAGAACATCGCGGGCCACGTTGCGGTCCACGCCGTCAACCACCATGCCGATGGCCCGCTTCAGGAACGGGTCGGAGATGCTCCCCATCTTGGCCTCCAGGGCCAAGACGCCGTCCTTGCGGGCGATGAGTGCAAAATCGAGGAGCATCTTGGACAGTTCGGCGCTGTCATCCTTGTGGGCCTTCATGGCGACGCCGAACATTTTGATGGAGGTCTTGAGCACGCTGATGGGGTTGGCGACGATGATGGCTCCCAGGGTGCCGCCCCCGACGATGAGCAGGGCGGTCAGCTGAACCAAGCTGCCTGCATGTCCGCCTTCCAATGCCTGGCCGACAAGAATGAATACGAGCGCGACGACCAGTCCGCCTGGTATTGTTATGTCCACGAGTCCTCCAAGGCGTCCATTGGTCTCTTCGTCACGGGAGCGTCAACACTTCAGCTGTCGTCGTGACCCCCAACGCCCGGCGCATCACGTCGGCGCGGGCGACGTGGGCGCGTTCAGCGATCTCGGCAGACGGCTCCAGCACGCGCATGCTCTCGCCGTTGCCGAGCTTCAGCACCGACCCCCCGGTATCTTCAATGAGGATGATGGCGTCGATGTTGACGAAGACAACGGAGCCATCAAGGCGCGTCAGGCGAATCATGGGTCTCTCATTGGACGGCGATGCCGGCCAATTGCAGGTTGCGCCGCAGATTCGTCGGCGATGCCGCGAACGCCGTTGCTGTATCCGCGTCAACCAGGCCGCCGCTCACCAGCGACAGCAGGCTTTGATCGAAGGTGTGCATGCCCTGGTCGTTGGACCGCTCCATCAGAGCAAGGATCGACTTGTGTCGAGCCGTGTCCCGGATGAGTTCCTTGATCGAGTAGTTGTTGACGAGGACTTCGGTGCACACGACTCTGGCCGTGGTGGTCCCACGACGTGGCATGAGACGCTGAGAGACCACGCCTCGCAGGGCTTCGGCAAACCGGTCTCGCAGTGCGTTTTGCTGCTCCGGCCTCGCCATGCTGGTGGCGCGGGTGATGGTGTGCGTTGCCGATTGGGTGTGAAAAGTGGCGACCACGCAGATGCCGGTTTCGGCAGCGTGGAGGGCCGTCTCAAAGGCCTCTTCATCGCGAATCTCGCCGATGAACAAGATGTCGGGATCCATCCGCAGGGCCTGATTCAACGCCTCAGGCAGGCTGGTCGCATCGCGTCCGAGCTCCCGCTGGGTGATGCACGAACCGGGTGCATGGAACCGATACTCGATGGGATCTTCGATGGTGACGAGGTGCAGTCGTTGCTGCTGGGTCATCGCCTGCAGAATCGACGCGGCGGTGGTCGACTTGCCCGCGCCAGTCGGCCCCGTGATGAGCAGCAACCCCGGTCGCGGCGTCGCCAGCGTCTTGATGACGGGCGGGAGGCGCAGGTCGACAAAGGTAGGCACGTTCAGCGGAACGATGCGAAGGGACAGGGCCCAGGCGCCGCCGGTCAGGAAAGCGCTGGCCCGAAGGCGGGCCATGCCGGGCAGATCCACGCTGAACTCTCGGGCTGTCGCTGCGCCGAAGACGTCCCCACCGGCGCACACCAGCATACAGTGTCGTACCTGTTCGGCAGACAGGGGCGGTCCTTCGATGGTGCCGACGCGGCCTGCAGCCCGGATGAAGGGTGCCTGGCCCGCCCGCAGATGGATGTCTGAGGCACCGGCCTGGACGGCGGCGTTGACGATGCTGGTCAGGAGGGGGTCGCTCACACCATGGGTATCGCGGGTCGGCAGCTCCCCTTGAGCAGATCGGGTCCCGGAGGGGACCGTCAGGCCGCGCGAGCGCCCGACGCGAGCGAGATCTAGGGCTGGGCGCCGTAGCGGCTGCTGGCCCGTCGACCCGCCGATTGGTGCGCCATGCCCTCAATGCAGGCAGCACGTCGCGTGATGGCACTCTGCAGGACCTCAAGCAGCCGCGCCTGGACCGCCACCAGGTCATCCGCACGCCATTCATCGGCAGAATGCCGAACGCTGCGCTCGAGGGCATGCATCACGGCTTCGGCCGCGGTGGCGTCGGTCTCAGCGTCTGCCAGCATGACCTCAAGGCCTTGCAGTGCCTGCAGGGCCTCGATGGCGGTCATGGGCATGACTGGGTCAGCGGCTGGCACGGGCACCCGTCACAGCACCGTCGAAGGCCTCGACAATGGGCGCGAAGGCACGGATGGCTTCGGCGACGGCGTCGCTGGCGCCGCGGTTGCGGGCCGCGATCAGTCGCCAGATGACGAACGCGTAGACGTCGGCCAGTTGGGTCGTGATGGCCGGGCTGCGCGCCATGTCGAGCGTGCCCTGCAGTTCCTGAACAATGGCCAACGCCTTGTCGATCATCGTCGTTGCTGCCGGGCGATCGTCACCCATCAGGTGGCGGGCCTGCTCCATCGACGAGAGGGCGGCGTGAAACAGGAGGATCAACAACCGCTCGCTCGAAGCGGTCTGGGTGGCCACGGCATGGTAGCGGCGTGCAGGGGTCATGACTCAGTCCTCTTGGCGAATGAGTTGGTCAGAAACGACGACATGGCGTTCATGGAACTGACGATGTTTTCCATCGCCGTGAACTGGCGAACGAGCTGCTCACGCACGAGCTCCAGGCGCCGCTCTTGAATGAGCTTGTTGTCTTCGATCCGCCGGCCCTCGGCGTTGAAGCTCGAGGTGCGCTGGGGGATGATGCCGTCGGTTCCTGTGAAGTTCTCCACGAGGCCGGTGATGGCGGTCGCGATGGCACCGCTGCTTGAGAACAGCCGATCGATGCCAGGCCCATCGCGCTCGATGGCCCGGGTCAGGGTGGCGTCGTCGATGGTCAAAGAACCGTCCCGCCCGGACTTGAGGCCCAGGTCGGCCAGGGTCTTCAACCCGGTGCCGGTCCCACCCAGCGAGGTGGAGACGACGCTCTGCAGACGGCCCTGCAGCAGCCGCAGGGTGGCGTCGCCAGCGAGGGTCTTGCCCCGATCGGTATCGGCCTTGATGTTGAGTTCACCCTGGATGCTCTTGAACACAGCGTTGTAGCTGTCGACGAAGGCAGCCAGGCGATCGCGGGTTCCCTTGGCGTCTTCGCCAACCACCAGGGTCTCTGGGCCGCTGACGGCGGAGGCCTCGATGGTGACACCGGGGACCGCCCCGCCAATGCGGGTCGATTGGCGCTCGAAGCGCAGGCCATCAATCATCGCCACGGTGTTCACGGCCGGGGTCGTGACCGCGATGCCAAGGGCAGTACCGGCGGATCCGGTCACGGTCTCGGTGATGGCCAGGGCCGATGAGGGAGCGCTGCCGACGGCGTGACCCGTCGTGGTTCGAGAGACGGAGAGGATGGCCTGGGTGCCGTCAAACAGGACCGATGCCGTGATCGGCAGGCCGGCGCTGTTGAGCCGTTCGGCGACCTCGTCAAGGGCCATGCCGTCGTCGATGGTGACGTCGGTGGTGGTGCCGTCGATGGCGAAGCTGAGGGTGCTGCCCCGAACCGGTGCGGTCTCGGACGGCATGAAACCCGAGCGTGCCCGGGCGGCAGCGGCGAGCGTCTGGATCTCCACCGAAAAGCGACCAGGCACTGCCCCGGCATTGGTGGTTGCCGCGAAGCTGGTGTTCTTGGATTGGACGCTGGCGGCGCGCACGCCGTCCGTCTCCATGGTCTTGAGGGACTTCCCGAAGGCGCTGAGCTGGCTGGAAATGGTGGAAAAGGCCGAGACCCTCACCTTCACTGCCTGCGCTGCCTTGTCGAGCTTCTCAATGGGTCGCTTCTGCAGCGAGACCAGGGAGTCAATGATGGATGCGGTATCGAGGCCAGAGGCCAGACCACCTGCTTGAATCGGCATGATCCGCCCCGCTGTTTGGAAAACGGCGCCAGCGACTTCGCTGGCGCCGTTGACGCCTGTTCACCTGTCTTCAAGGAGCGAGCCGGGGCGCAACCCCATCATGACGCGGCGCCCCGACGGAGATCCGATCAACCGAGCAGCTTCAGGGCAATCTGGGGCTGCTGGTTCGCCTGGGCGAGGACGGAGACACCGGCCTGCTGCAGGACGTTGGCGCGGGCCATGGCCGCGGTTTCTTCAGCGACGTCAACGTCGCGGACACGGCTGTTGGCGGCCGATGCGCTCTCGGAGGCGGCGCCGATGGTCTGCTGGACGCTCTGGAGACGGTTGGCGACGGCGCCCAGCTCGGAGCGGAAGCTCGAGACGTTGTCGATGGCGCCGTCGATCACCGCCAGGGCGGAGCGCGACTGGGCAGCCGAAGTGGCAAGGTCGACAGCGCCGCCAGTGGCGAGGTCGGCGACCGTGTTGGTGCCGTCGCCGAGGGAGGCCGAGTCGACGTCCATCGCGGTGGTGTCCAGCGTGATGAAGTCATTGACGGTCTCGCGGATGCCAACCTGGAAGGTCAGCGCGGCCGCGGCACCAAAGATGGTCGTGCCGTTGAACTCGGTGGTCGCATCGATGCGGTCGAGCTCGGACACCAGGGCATCGGTCTCTTCCTGGATGTAGGCGCGCTCGGTGTTCGAGATGCCGTCCGAGGCGGACTGCATGGTGAGCTCACGCATGCGGGTGAGGATGTTGCCGGTTTCGTTGAGGGCGGCTTCGGCGGTCTGCACGACGCTGAGGCCGTCGCTGGCGTTGCGGGCGGCCTGGTTGTAGCTCTTGATCTGGGCGGTGAGGTTCTGGCTCACCCCGAGGCCTGCAGCGTCGTCGGAGGCGCGGGTGATGCGCATGCCGCTCGACAGCTTCGACATCGAACTCTGCAGCGAGTCGGTCGAGTTCATCAGGCTCTTTTGGGCGTTGAGCGACGCCACATTGGTACGGATCGTCAGCATGACTCTCTCCTTGGCGAGCCTGGTGTTGGCGGCTCGAGGTGTTGGTCATTTATCGGACCGCTCGAGAAACCTCTTAACAGGGGCGCTCATAAAAATGATCCGCGCGGTGCGCCTGCGTCTTGATTGACGGCTCCGCGCTTGATGCGCCTGGTGATCACCTGCTGGCGCGGTTGACCAGCACGATCGAACGACCAGAGGCGGTGAGCGGGCCGCCTCGTCGATGCATTGAATGTTGGTGGTGCCGCCGGGAAGGTCCGGCTGGAGGTCGACAAAAATGCTAGACGGCGCCGAGGCGGCTCAACCCCCCTGTGTCAGCGTAGTTGTCGGACGGCCGGTGCAGAGCCGGTCGGTCTGAACACCAATGGGGGCGAGCAAAGTACTGCTACGTGAAAGAATACACTGAAGGCTTCAAGTCGAAAATGGTCCGCA